>Ga0193728_1000015_pt1 | contig 76086 bp, 73 predicted proteins | sample U1c1metaG_FD_143037 | JGI IMG/M metagenome (GOLD analysis project Ga0193728, IMG submission 143037) | Soil microbial communities from a riparian zone of the East river system, Colorado, United States - U1c1 | ecosystem: Environmental > Terrestrial > Soil > Riparian zone | place: USA: East River... | reverse complement strand
TGATGTACGAATGGTCGGCAACGCAGCGCAACCTGATTTTTATTTCCGGCCATACGCACAAACCGGTGTTTGCATCCCTGGATCATATCGAAAAGCTCAGCAAACAACTGGAAACAGCGGAGTTGGCAAAGGATGAAGCCGCTATTACTGCCATCAGGCGGGAGCTCAATAAAAGAAAGGCTGAATTTCCAGGAAAACAGCAGCTGAAGACGATCGCGCGCCCTTCGTATTTCAACAGCGGTTGTTGCTGTTTTGATGACGGCGACATCACCGGCATCGAAATTTCGGATGGGCATATCCGTTTGGTCAAATGGCATACTGTGCCCGGTGGATCTCAGCGGCTGGTGCTGGAAGAAGCGCCGCTGGAGGAAATATTTGAGGCGATCAGGTCGGGGAAGATGAAGAAGGATTAAAATAAAATCTTACACGCAAACCCATTCAGCCATTGATTTAATGCCCACCATGAAAAGGGAAAGGCGACCAATACAATAATCAATACCAGCTTCAGGAAATCTTTTGACAACAACATGACCACATGGCGCGTGGGAGCCCCTGCTATTTTCCATATTTCGATTTCTTTCTGTCTTTGTGATGGTCGCTTCATGCTGGGGTCTATTTGGATACGGCATGGGTTCTGATCAAGTCCAGCATTAGTCCAGTAAATACTGGACTAATGCTGGACTTGATCAGAAAAATAACATAACTCAGCAATAAGCCACTAAGGCCGAAGGATCTATTGATTTATTAGCCTTTCAGGTGGTCGCAGGTTCCTTCAGCGTGTCAAAATAACTTTCCCTGCTCACCCGGCCGCCTGAACTGGGTACAATCCAGTTCCCATCTTTCGGCATTGAGACCATATAATTTCCCGTACTTTTTGTATTGCTGTCTAACCAGCTCGGCAATCTGTCCTTCGCCGCGCATGCGCACACCAAAACGAGAATCATTGACCTGTCCGTCATGACCGGCTTCGATCATGTGCCAGACCTTATCGGCCCGATCGGGGAAATTTTTATAGAGCCAGTCATGGAAGAGGAGCTTGATGGCACCATTCAAACGGATAAATGTATACGCAGTAAATGTGGCGCCATTGTCTTTGGCTTCTTTCATGATCCGTTGCATCTCGTGTTCATTCAGCCCGGGTATCATCGGTCCCAGCATAACGCCCATGCGTATCCCCTCATTGCTGAGCTCGCGGATGGTACGCAGGCGCTGGCTGGCGGTGGTGGTACGCGGTTCCATGGAACGCCGCAGGTCTTCATTGAAAGAAGTGATCGACACCAGGATCGATACCAGTTTTTTTCTCGCCATTTCTTTCAGCAGGTCCTTGTCGCGCAGCATGCCGGCATTTTTGGTGATCATGCCGACGGGCTGGTTGAATTCATTGCAGACTTCCAGGATGCCCCGGGTCAGTCCATAGATCTGTTCGGCCGGCTGGTAGCAATCGGTATTGCCGCTGAGCCCGATGGGCACGCATTCCCATTTTGGATTCATGAGAAATTTCCTGAGCAGTTGCGGCGCATTTTTCTTGACGATGATCTTGCTTTCGAAATCCAGCCCTGCGCTATAGCCCCAGTATTCGTGCACATTGCGGGCATAGCAATAGATGCAGCCATGTTCGCAGCCGGCATAGGGGTTCATGCTGTACATCATGCCGACATCAGGTGATTCTACTTTGTTGACGATGGATTTTGATTCCTGTTCAATATACTGGGTGGCGATATTGGATTCCGTCCAGTCGTCGATGCCCTCGATATGATCTTTTCCGATGGAATCCTTTAGGAATTTATTTTTTGTATTGATCTGTGCGCCGCGGCCCCTGAGGTATTGGGATGCTTCTTCTTTTTGTATCGCCTTAACGGGCACTGAGTCTTTTTTGAGGTTGCTCATATGTGAAAATGTAAAGTGTGAATGAAAAATAAAGTAACCCCCCTGACGGTCGCAGACTCCGTGAGGGTTGCAAACCCCTCACGGAGTCTGCGACCGTCAGGGGTTGGCGGGCTGAACCTTTTATTGCGACTCGCTAAACCCCGACGGGGGTTTGCAACCCCGTCGGGGGGTCTTCGATTAGTCGGCGGGCCTTCGATTAATTGTCCTCACCCAAACAATTCCCCCTGCCTGGTCATCACCGGCAAATTCTTAAACTCGAAACGCCGCAGGATCTGGTATCCTTTGGCGCCTGCTCTTCGCCTTAACAGCAGCATGCCGTCGGCGATAAATCTGCCGGTAAAATTCCGGTTGGAAAAATCCAGCCATCCTTTTTCGTATTGCCAGGGCAGCAGTTTGCGGACAATAGTGAGATAGGGATCATCAATAAAATGAGGCTTGTGTTCCGCATCGAATTTCATCAGCCGTTGTACATCCCTGACCTGTCTGACCAATTGCCTGATGGGCTCTCGGGTAGCCACATGGATATAAATAGTGTGTGATGGAAAGCTTCCGAAATCCTTTAGTTCCACTTTGACCGGATGGAATCCCATCGCAATGGGATTCAACCTGCTGATGATGCGTTCCTCCATCATCTCCAGCTGGGAAAACCTGACCAGGGTCAATCTTGGTTTTCCCCAAAGCGCCTGGGGAGCCTGGTAAGTGTCAGAAAAATCCTTTTTGACCTGTACGATCCTGTTTCTTAGTTCTTCGTGGGGGTCCAGGATCAATTCGTACTCATTGAGCTGGTATCCGGGTAATTGCTGCACATGCTGTACCATACATTTTTTTTAAAAAGTTCTTTCCGAAAGATTTGATTCCTCAATAATTTAGTATAAATTTACTAAATAAATTAGTAACTAAAAAATATATTTATGTCCGGGGAAATTTTTTACGGCGCCGCCTACAAGGGCTCGAAGCAGTTTTCGCAGCAGGACGTTAAGACCGCCAACGCCACCGGTTTTACCGCTGCAGCAGATGATTATATGGAGCGGGGCATTGATTTGAATGAAGAGCTCATCAGGAATAAGCCCGCCACTTTCTTCATGCGGGTGACCGGAGATGCCATGATCGGGGCCGGTATCTTCGACGGAGATACGGTCATCGTGGATCGTTCGCTGAAGGTCGTGAGCGGACGTGTGGTCATCGCCACGCTCAACGGAGAAATGCTGATCCGTCGTCTCGAAAAAAATATCAACAAGATCAGGCTGGTTCCGGAGACCAATAAATTGTCGCCCATAGACGTGGATCCATCGGGAGCAGAGTTTTCGATCTGGGGGGTGGTGACTTATGTGATACATGGGTTATGAGAGGAGGGCGGGCCCGACGGGCCCGACGGCCCCGGCGGCCCTACCCCGGCCCTCCCCAATAGGGAGGGTGTTCTCTATTCAATGTTTCTGATCAAATGCAACTAACTATAAAAATTTTTTGAACTTGAAAGATTTCAGAAAGCCTAAAGTAGAGAACACCCTCCCTAATGGGGAGGGTCGGGGTGGGGCCGCCGGCGTCGCCGCGCCCCGCTCCATGAAAGCCATCGTCGACTGCAACAGCTTCTATTGTTCCTGTGAACGGGTCTTCCGGCCCGATCTCCTGAACAAACCCGTCGTGGTTTTGAGCAACAACGATGGCTGCATCATTTCGCGTAGCGATGAGGCAAAAAAACTGGGCGTGGGGATGGCCGGTCCTTATTTCATGGCGAAACACCTCATCGAAAAAAATGGCGTCAGCGTTTTTTCTTCCAACTACCATTTATATGGCGACCTGAGCTGGCGCGTGATGGAAACCCTGCGCAGCCTTTCGCCGGGTGTGGAAGTCTATTCTGTAGACGAAGCCTTTCTCGATCTCGATGGCATCGCACCCGAAGCATTGCCGGCCTATGCCAAACACATCAAAGACACGGTGGAACAATGGACAGGCATTTCGGTATCCGTCGGCGTAGCACCGACAAAAACCCTGGCCAAGATCGCCAACCACATGGCGAAAAAAAATAAAGCCATTACCGGCTGCGTGAAACTGCTGGTCGACGAAAAATCGCAGCAGGACGCTTTACAACGGACAAGGGTAACCGAATTGTGGGGCGTGGGTGGTGCTTATGCCAATAAGCTGATTAACCTCGGCATCACGAGCGCCTGGGAACTGCGCAATATGCCCGAAGAATGGGCGCACCGTCATTTGGGCGGCGTGGTGGGCGTGAGGCTGATCAAAGAGCTTCGCGGGTTGCCCTCCATAACCATGAAAAATGAACTGGTCAGCAAAAAAATGATCGCCACGACCCGCATGTTCGGAAGGCCTGTCACGGAATTGTTTGAACTCAAAGAAGCGATTGCTACCTATATTTCAAGGGCCGCAGAAAAATTGCGGCGGCAACAGTCCGCTGCCAGTATAGTGAGTGTCTTCATCGTGCCCAGGGAAATGGATCATGCTGCCGATTTCCATCATGGCCAGTCCATCAGCACCCGGACTATCCTCCAGGCCGCTACGGCATCGACGCATGAATTGATCAAACCCGCTGTAGACATGGTCGAATCGCTTTATGAAAACGGGAGGTCTTATAAAAAAGCCGGGGTGATGCTGAGCGGTCTGGTGCCCGATGCTTCTGTTCAGGGAAATATCTTTGTGGCCCCATCCAGGAACACGAACCGCTTTCTGATGAGTACGGTGGATAATGTCAATTTCAGCATGCGGGACGATGTGCTGCAGTTTGGATCCTCAGGTCTTCAAAAACACTGGAAAATGCGCCAGGAGTCAAGATCGCCGAGGTATAGTAGTAGGTGGGAGGAGTTGCGGGCCGTAAGATGAGAAAATAGAGAATAGAGAGTAGAGAATAGGAAATAAGGGGTTATTGGGTAAATCCCTATTCTCTACTCTCTATTTTCTACTCTCTATTCTCTACTCTCTGCTCACCATTTTCGATTTTTTTGAACTGTTTTAAAATAATTAGCTTTCCCATCCGTCTACCATAATAAGCATGGAAGATGTTTTAACGATAGAACCGGCAATGAGTCATTCACCCAGGAAAAATATCAGCACGGTCATTGGCCAGTTCGGGAAACGACTGCTGGGCTTTATCCGCCAGCGTGTTGGTAATGAGGCCGATGCTGAAGATATTTTGCAGGATGTATGGTACCAGCTCACGGCTTCTGCAGAGCCGATTGAGCAGGTAGGCAGCTGGCTCTTTACTGTAGCCAGAAATAAAATCACGGATCGCTACCGGAAAGCCAAACCTGAATTGCTCGACGATATCCTTCCCGCTGAAGATGAAGAAGGGAATTCCGGGTTCCGCGACATCTTATTCGATGACAGCAACAATCCCGAAACCGCTTATCTCCGCAATCTCTTCTGGGAAACCCTGGACCAGGCCCTGCAGGAATTGCCGGAAGAACAACGCAGCGTTTTCGTGAGTCATGAGTTGGAGGAGATCCCTTTTAAAATCATCGCCGAAACATCCGGAACGCCCGTAAATACCCTGATCTCGCGCAAACGCTATGCCGTGCTGCACCTGAGAAACAGGCTTACTGATTTGAAAAATGAATTATTAAATTATTAAAATATAAGTTATGCGAAATACAGTGCGTAGAAATAAATGGTTCTTTATCCCAATTTTTGCGGTTGCCTTTATCGGCCTCATGGGATTTATTGTGATGAGTCTCTGGAACAATGTGCTGGTATATGCCGCACATGTCAGCCCCGTTACTTTCTGGCAAGCCCTGGGCCTGCTTATCCTGTCCAAGATCTTTTTTAGCGGTTTCCGTGGCGGTCAATGGGGCCGTCACCGGTGGAACCAGAAGATGCGGCAGAAATGGATGAACATGTCTCCCGAAGAAAAAGAAAAATTCAAAGAAGAATGGAAAACCCGCTGTATGGGCCGCCGCTTCAGCGAGGAAAAACCCGCTGAGTAATTCCCGGCTTTTTAATTCAACGATCAGATACCAAAACCTATACATCTATTTTTATGCAAGCGACCACTGCACTTAACCAATCCCGTGAGCAGACGGGACGCTGGACCAGGATGACCGGCTGGATGAACACAGCAAAGAACAAAACGCTCACTGACTGGACCGTCGAGCAACTGGATATTCAACCTTACCAGCATATCCTGGAGATCGGCTATGGCACGGGATACACTTTGTCGGAGGTAGCCAGAAACCTTAAGGTGGGTTTCCTGGCAGGCGTGGAAGAATCTGTCGACGCCTACCGCAAGGCTTATGCGAGAAATAAAAAGCTGATCGCCGAAGATTTGCTGCAATTGCATATCGGAAGCATCCATGATATCGCGTATCCGAACCATTATTTTCATACGGTCTATGGCACCAATGTCCATCTTGACTGGAAAACCCCTTCGCTGTATTTCATGAAATTGTCCAGGCTCCTCAAGACCGGCGGTAAACTCGTGATGGTTTTTCAGCCTGCCTGGGCAAGCAGCAACAGAGAAGTAAGCGAAGCTGCAGAAAAAATAGTGCATGAATTTCGGGAAGCGGGATTGGTGGATGTTGAGGTGACATACAGGGATATGCATCCGGTGACGGGGATTGCAGTGACAGGATATAGGGGTTGAAAGAATAGCAGCCCGGCGGACCCCCTGGTGGCAAATCTCAAATTTAGAATCTTAAAAATCTTACCACATCAAAAGTGAATGCGCCATCTGATTTGTTAAAACATTCTTGCATTATAAAGAGCAGTGACACGCTGGATATGGAACTTGCAGAGGTCATTGGAGATTACATAGCTTTGTGGTATCAATTAAATATTTGGCTATGACTGATGAAATAATGATTCTTGATCAAAAGTATAATGATGAACATGGGCAGCATGAAGTAGTAGTCTTCGAACTTTACGAAAATAAGATTGTTAGCGGCAAGTATCGCTGTCTGATCGACCGTAAAGACAATGTCATTCTTGAGTGGAAAGAGGACAAATGGTATGAGGGAGAAAAAGAGACTGAAAGGGCCAATATTGTCGGTAAGTTAATTGAGGAGTATGAGCAGTAAAGTGCAATGGATACTACTTGATTAAACAGCTGATTAAAAGCAGTCAGTACTTATTCCTACAGATATTACCTCTTTTTGCTGTTTCATTTATTTTTAGGGGACCCCATGGGCTTGAGCATCCATCTCCTGGTCTTCGATGATGAGGAGCAGTTATTTTTTTATTAAAAGCGCTAAGACCAAGTTCCAATAATCTGCAACTGATTTCATATTTACCGCTTCGTCTGGTGTGTGAGCGCCAATAACAGTTGGGCCAATTGATACGATTTGGGCATCGGGAATGTATTGAGCAAAAACAGCGCATTCGAGCGCGCCATGAATAGTCTGAACAATCATTTTTTTATGAAATATCTGTTCGTAGGTATCAGTCACTGTTTTTACCAAAGGAGAATCAAAGTTCGGTTCCCATGGTGCATACCAGCCAACTAACTTTGCAATGGCTTTAGGGTTTGCGATGACAGTTTCAGCTTCAATAATTGACTTTACAGAGTCTATATCTTTGTTTGAGGAACTCCTAAACAGACATTTAACTGTGACAGTATCATCGCGTGTATCCACAATAGAAACGTTGTTCGAGGTGCGAACCAAAGTGGTGCTACCATGTTCCATTGCTAACATACCATTAGGAAGTTTGCTGATAAATGATATGACGCTGTCTTTGTCAGTACTATTCAGTACTCGTACTACTTTTCCCGAGGTAGTATCTTGTAGTGTAAATACAATCTTTTCCACGGTATCTTTTGCGGCAATCCTCTTTTCAATGCCATTGAGCGCATCTTGTAAAGATTGTTTATCCAAAGGCGTTGCAATAATTGTTTCAGCTTCGCGAGGAATAGTGTTTATGGCACTTCCGCCAGAGATGCTCACAACATTAAGGTCAGGATGATCTTTCAATATCTGCACTATTACTTTAATAGCGTTTGCGCGGCCTTTATTGATGTCGATACCGGAGTGCCCACCCTTCAGACCTGATACTTTGATCACATAGACATGATTATTATCAGCAATCACAGAAGAGTGCACCGGTATGTTTATTTCCATCCGTCCAATACCTGCGGCACCAACAGTCAAAATACCTTCTTCTTCAGAATCGACATTGTAAATAATCTTGCTCTTCAGTAGTGTGTAATCAAATGCCGTGGCTCCAATAAAACCAGATTCTTCACCAGTCGTGAAGAGTAACTCCAGTGGCCGATGTTTAATACTGCGATCAGTAATAAGCGCCATTAATGCCGCTACACCAAAACCATCATCGGCACCAAGGGTGGTGCCATTTGCTTTTATCAATTGGCCCTCTCGGTGAAGCATAACAGGGTATATCGCTGTCGGACTGCCTGTTTTTGACTGGCAGACCATATCAAGATGAGCTTGCCAACATTCCCATGGATAGTTTTCAAACCCATGCGAGGCAGGGATACGAACCAGGACATCATTTGATTTATACTGGAAGGTTGCAAACCCATGATCAGTTGCTAACTGTTCTATAAACAAAGCTATTGAGTCTTCACTGCCCGAGCAACGGGGAATAGAGCATAGTGTGACAAAATGCTGCCATACTTCTGCTGGTTGCAAGTCTTTTATGACCTGCAAATTCTGCGTTGTTTGAGGAGAAAGCTCAGCTGTTTTTTGCGGTAGTTTCGCGTGGAAAATTGAGCATGAGAATAATAAAAATGCAAACATTGCAGATAACGACTTCTTGACGATAGTAATGCATTTCATTGAATTTGTCTTCATTGTGGTTTTAACTAAATTGTAAAATTTTAACCATACAACTTAAACTTGACTATCTCTAATATAAATCATGTTCAAGCCGTCCGCAGTTCTTATCAAATTTGTAAGGCGCCCAAACGCTGGCAAGGCTGCCGTCAAGTTCTTAAGGAGTTAATACGGTTATTAAATAAATTCAGATTATCTATTTATGGAGTATGTGACCATTGGCAAACGACCAGTTTTCCCAGGCCGTCTCCTGAAAACTAACCATAACGTCGTTCGAGGAAATACCGGCGGCCTGCAAATGTTCAAGCATATCACACAGTATTTTTTTTTTAATTTTAACACTTCTCCCGACTGAAAAAAGTATTTCGATCAGGACAAAACGATGCGCGGCTCCGCCAGGTCCGGATAATGAACGTCATAGTTGAAATTTTCCTTATCCAGTTCCAGGAATCTTTGAAATCTGTCGGTGTTGGGAACGCCGGCATTTTCCAGGGCGAGATGGACAGCGTGACCAAGTTTGGTCTTCAGGGCGGCTGGCTGGCCTTTCAGCAAAGTAAATGTAACTACTGGCACAATCAGTTATTGGTTGAGGCGGTGATAGTCATTTCAACATTAGCTTTTAACGGCAGTTCTAAAACCGCGATACAGGTCCTTGACGGATAATAGTCGTTAAAGTAAGTTTTATAAATATCGTTCAGGCGTTTAAAATTCTGTATGTCCTTTAAATATACCGTAACACTCACGATGTTGTCGAACGTCAGTTTTTGTTCCGACAGTATAGCACCAATATTTTTAAATATCTGCCTTACCTCGAGATCAAAATCATCGGCCAGTTTACCGCCCTCGTCAATGCCCACCTGGCCCGATAAGAATAAAAAACCGTTGGCTTTTACGCCGGCGCTGAATGGCCCCGGTGAAACAGCTAATTTAGCCGATTGTATATATTCAATTTGTTTCATTTGATTTTTTGTTTTAATAGTTAATTTATATCTGAGATTTTAATAAAGTCAACTGGCCCAGCAAACGGGTTTGGATAATAGCCTGTTCCGTTGCGGCCATTCCGGCAATGGCCAGGTTGAGTGTCGCTATTTCGGTACGCCGGTGGTTCCTGATGTCTTGCAGGGTTGAGATAAATTGTCCGTCCGAAGAGCGGCTTATCAGCAGGAGGCTATCCATCACCTCTTCCAGGTTAAGATTGACACCTTGTTCTCCCGCTACGCACAAACATTCGGCCACTAAACTTTCCGCAATTTGCAGAGCCTGCGGGTTCCGGTGAAAGATGCCGTTGTCTGTGTCAAGCAGGGGGCAGACCGAATTGAACACACTGTTGAGGATGGCCTTTTTCCAGATGACAGGCTGAATATCACGTTCAGGTCTAAAGCCAAAATACGGGGTATTAAGTAAAGCGGCGATATGGCCAAGGGAAGTTTCGTCGCCGCCGATGACCCTTCCGATAGGCGATATAGCTACCGGCTTAAAGTTCAGCTTCGTAGCTGAGACTGGCTGGCTGGTGGCGAAAAGCACACAACGGTAAACAGCCGGAAAGTCCATAAACGCTTGCTCTACACCCAGGCCATTTTGCAAGAATACAATAGGGGAATGGCCAATTTTGTGTTTTAAAGCATCAGCTAAAGCCGCATTGCCGTAAGATTTATTACATAGCGCTATCAATCCTTCCAAACTGCGGTAGTTGCTAAGCGTATCAATCGTTACTTCCGCCTCAATTATTTCTTGTGAAGGGAGCGTCACACGGATGTTTTCCCTGTGTGTTTCGCCATTGTCCACGCTGCCGCGCAGTAAGACGACTTTCTTGCCATCGTTACTCAGACAAACGGCCAGTACCTTGCCGATAGCGCCGGCGCCGATAATATAGACGGGTTCCATGATGAGATTTAATCAGATTTATAAGCAATAAACGACAGTTCGATACCGCTGTCTTTGGGCAGCCTCGGGGCTTCAATGGTTTCCCTGGCCGGCATCGGACCTGCAAAGTAACCGCCATATATTTCATTGACGGTCGCCAAGTGATTAATGTCTGCCAGGTAAAGCGTGGTTTTCACCACATCATTCATGGTCATACCCGCTTTGGTGAGGATGGCTTTAGTGTTTTCCAATATCCGGGTAGTTTGTTCTTTAATGTCAGGGCTAATTAGTTCCCCGGTGGCGGGCATAATCGCGATCTGTCCGGAAACAAATAAAAAGTTTCCTGTCAGCAACGCCTGGCTGTAGCAGCCTATGGGTTGCGGAGCTTGTTCAGTTTGGATACTCTTTTTCATGATTGGGTTAATTTTTCGGATTGATCAGGTTAATGCGAACCTGGCGGCAGCTTTGGCGTGAATCAGCGTTGTATCGAAAACCGGGACCGTGCAATCTTCGGCCTTGATCAGCAGCGGGATTTCTGTACAGCCTAAAATGACGGATTCGGCACCCTTTGCGATCAGATTTTGGATAATGGCGAGATAACGGACTTTTGTTTCCGTTAGCAGTAAGCCCCTGTCCAGTTCGTCAAATATTGTTTGGTGAATGAACTGCCGCTCATCTGCATCAGGAATCGTCACCCCAATACCTTGCTGTGAAAGTTTATCCTTAAAAAATGCTGCTTCCATGGTAAATTTAGTTCCCAGCAATGCGGTCTTGCGGATGTTTTGTGAGCGCAGTTCGCAGACCGTCGCGTCAGCGACATGGATAATTGGAATTTGTACAAATTGTTCCAGTTCCGGAACCATCAGGTGCAGCGTATTGGCGCAAAGCACGATCGCGTCTGCCCCGGCGGTCTGCAGTTGTTGCGCAATGCCTGCAAACCACTCCGTTAACTTTGGCCAGTCGCCTGCATCGGCAAGGGTTTTGAATTCATCAAAGTCAATCGAATAGAGTAATAGTTTGGCGGAATGCAGGTCTCCCAGTTGGCGGTTCACTTCCTGGTTAATGATGCGGTAATAATCTATCGTGGAAAGCCAGGTCGTTCCACCGATGAGTCCGATTGTTTTCATTAGTTTGTTTTATAAAGTGTTAATGGTTACAAATATAAAGTAATTATCTTCGGATTTCCAACTTTTATAACACACTTATTTTTCATTTAGCCGCTATTGCAGATACTTCATCAGCGCATCCTATTAATGTTGCTGCCCTTCAATGGCAAGATGTGCCTATTGTCCTTCCGGAAATCCTGTATGGTTGAATATGATTTGCGTTCCCTGGTCCTGCGTCTCGGGAACCAACTCCAAGATTCTCGGGGTGCAAACGCCATCAAATAACGAGAAAGCGCCCCGACAGAAACGGATCGAAACCAAAAGCAACGAAGGTGTGGCGAATAATAACTTAATTTGTTTTGGCCAAATAGTACTTGAGGGCGGTTTGGATATTGATATTTTGCACTGGTAGTAGTACAGATGACCTCATTTTGCAGGCCGGGTCGAGCATCAATATTCAGAAAAACAATGGCTCGGCAACTCTGTAATGATCATCCTTCAGGCTTGTAAAAATCTGATTTTGCATGTGTTTTTTCGCTGGCAATTAAAAAAAACAGAAGAGTAGCGCCAGTTTTGTGATTTTCATTTTATAGTAGCTCAATAATTTTTTGATTCCATTCACTATCGGGATGGAGAATGTGTTTGTTTTTCTTTAAAAACTGCAGGCCCCACTCGCGTAACATGGCTAAACCAGGTAATAAGGTCCTACCATAATCAGTTAATTCATACTCCACTCTCGGAGGCGTTTCATTGAAGGCTCTGCGACTAATCAGCTTATCCTCTTCCATTTCATTAAGCTGTTCTGTAAGTACCCTGGTCGAGATGTCTGGGATACGTGACAGAATATCTTTAAAACGCAACGGTTTTGTTTGTAAATGCCAAAGAAGCAACGGTTTCCAATGCCCGTCTATTACGCTTAAATAAGCGGTAACAGGACACCTTATAGGATACTTTTTCATTAGTTTTCTTTATAAAGTCTTAATAGTTACAAATATAAAGTGATTATCTTTAAATTTCTACATTTTATAACACACTTTTTTTCGAGTGACGTGGATTCATCGATGTTTCAGTAAGCAGATTGTAAGTCATAATACATAGATTACCAATATATTAGCGATAGCATCAGAGTCCCGTCCGAGCCCCACCCCTTCTAAAACAACTCCTCCGCAACCTTTACCGAATCCACCATACCCACATCCACCAGCTTCGACCCGGTATGGTCAAAGAATTTAATTGCTTCATTTGCTGCAAGATCTAGATATACATCCACCATCGAAAATTTTCCCTTGCGTGAGATCTTTGGTAGCAGCGCGGGGTCAATGACATGTACGCCGCTAAACGCTTTTTGCACAACGGCGTGACGCTGGTCAGCGGAATATTGCAAGACCGGTCCTTTTTCTTCACCGGTTTTCACATTGCGCCATCCGCAAAGATTGCCGGCTTCATTGAACAAAAAATATCTTGATGTTTCCCTTTCCATCACCGCCAGGGTGGCCAATGAATGGTTGGCCAGGTGCTGATCCATCATCGCGTCCAGGCTGAGGTCGGTGAGGACATCGACATTCAACAATACGAAGGGATCTTTGCCGAAAAACCAGCCGGCTTTTTTTAACCCGCCACCTGTCTCCAGCACTTCATTAGTTTCATCACTCAGGGTGACCTGCGATCCCCATCCATTGTGCAATTTGATTGCATGCATCACCTGGTCGGCAAAATGATGCACGTTCACAATCACGTCCCTGATGCCATATTCCTGCAACCATTGCACATTTCTTTGTAATAAACTCTTTTCATTCACGAGCGCCAGGGCCTTGGGATGCTGGTCCGTCCAGGGTTTGAACCGGGTGCCCAGTCCTGCCGCCAGGATCATGGCGCGGGTATGCTTGCCTGTGGTGTCCATAATTAACATTTTTACAATACGATGTTCTGTACGAGTGTGCTCTTACCCGGGTAGTCGGTGTTGAAATGCAGTCCGCGGCTCTCCTTCCTGAATTGCGCGCCCTTGACAACAAGATAACCTACCGTGATCAGGTTCCTGACTTCGCACAATTGCGGAGAGACCGCCGTGGTCTCATACAAGGCCTCGATCTCTTCATGCAGTAAATCTAGTCTTTTCATGGCCCGCTGCAAACGGGTATTGGTGCGCACAATACCGACATAGTCGCTCATCAGGAGCTGCAATTCTTTTTCACTCTGGGTGATCAGGATCATTTCCTTGGGTTCGGTAGTACCCGCAGCGTTCCAATCAGGGATCGCTCCGGGCAGCACTACAGCATTAACCTGTTCCACACTATCAAGATAACAACGATGGCCGAATACCAGCGCTTCCAGTAGCGAATTGCTGGCCAAACGGTTGGCGCCATGCAATCCCGTCGATGCACACTCGCCGCAGGCGTATAGATTTTTTACTGAGGTCCTTCCCCATTCATCCGTTTTAATTCCACCGCAACTATAATGCGCGGCCGGCGCAACGGGAATCAGTTGTTTGGCCACATCAATCCCGATAGAGAGGCATTTCTCATGGATATTCGGAAAATGTTCAATGAATTTCTTTTGATCCATATGCCGGCAATCCAGGAACACATATTCTGTTCCACCCTTTTTCATTTCATTGTCAATAGCCCTCGCCACGATATCCCTGGGCGCAAGATCCTTACGTTCATCATATTTCTCCATGAAGGCATCGCCGTTCTTGTTGCGCAGGATGGCGCCATCACCACGCACAGCTTCGGTAATCAGGAAGGACGGACTGACCCCCGGTTCAAATAATGCGGTAGGATGGAACTGGATGAATTCCATATTTTCTATTCTTCCCTTGGCACGATAGACCATGGCGACCCCATCGTCTGTTGCAATATCCGGGTTTGTTGTGGTACGGTATACCTGACCGTTACCTCCCGTAGCGAAAAGGGTAATGCGGGAAAGGATCTTTACGATTTGATTGGTCTTAAGATCCAGCGCGTATACGCCATAACATTCGATGTCCGGCGTGGCCTTGGTGACGAGGTAGCCGAGGTGGTGCTGGGTAATGATGTCCACCACAAAACAATGTTTTACCACTTCGATATTTCCCTGCCTGCTCACCGCTTCGAGCAATGCGCGTTCAATTTCCTTACCGGTAACGTCTTTATGGTGCAGGATGCGGAATTCCGAATGACCACCCTCTTTGCCCAATTTGTACTCGCCATCGGGGTCCTTGTCGAACCTCGTTCCCCAGTCGATGATCTCCTGTATCCTGTCCGGGCCCTCTTTTACCACGATCTCCACAATTTTGGGATTACAGAGCCCATCACCCGCGATGAGCGTGTCTTCAATATGTTTTTCATAACTGTCATGCTCAAGGTCAGTTACGCCGGCGATACCGCCCTGGGCATACTTGGTATTGGTTTCGTCTGCACGGGTTTTGGTAATGACGAGTATTTTTTTATCCGGGTATCGCTGGGATACTTTCAGGGCATAACTGAGTCCGGCGATGCCTGAGCCAACCACAAGGAAATCGGTTTGTTGTAGCATGGATGGAATTCAATATATAAAGATACACCCCGACGGGGTTAGTAACCCCGTCGGGGTTTGGCGAGTTGCAACAATGAAGGTGCGGCTCGCTAAACCCTGACGGGGGTTTTAACCCCGTCAGGGATAGTCAATGTTCGAATGAGGTGTAGGTCGTTGTTGCAAATTCAATACGCTATCGTATACTCAAACTTCTCGGGTGTCTGAAACACCTCCACCAAATTATACTTGATCGTCACCGTCTTTTTATCGTCCGACAATTTCGCGAGGGCATTGTCAACTTTTTTCACCGGTCTCGGCAGGCTGACCGTGAGGGTATAAGGCACTTCAATGCCCATCGTAGTAGCCTGCTTCATCTGCGCAAATTGGGGATCATCCTGCAAGGCCTTCCATCTTTCTGCATTGAGTTTGCGGGAAATAATACCGTCCCTGCTTTGAAAATCATAGATCGCATTGAATTGATTCATGTCCGGTGTCTGTGCACCGCCTTCGGCGGTATCTTTTTTGCCCATGGCGAGTCCTTTAAAAAGCGTGGCCGTATTCAGTGATCCATCATTCATCGCAGTATATAATTTCTGCAGGTTGTCTAAACTGGTAAAAGGGAAATGCATATCGGCCTTAAACATTTTTTCGGCCATGTTCATTTTCATGTGGATGTGTCCATTTCTGAATAAGGCTTTGTTTGCCGGGCTGATGCTTTTTGACGTATCCACGAGGTCTTTCATCTGGATGGTCGTATCCACAGGTCGTTGGGGGATCTGCTTGTCCATTTCTTCTTTGCCCATATAGGTCTGCATCATTTCCAGGAGCTGGCTCATGTCGGTATTGATGACAAGCTGGCCACTTCCATTGCTCTTGATGTCTACATTTTCCTGTATCTCAAAACAACCGGTCAGGCAAATAAACAGGCTGAGTGGCAGAAATAATTTCAGGTGCTTCATCATGTAAAGTTTTAATGGCAAGGTACTGTTTTTACAGCAAGCTGAGTTGGTATTGAACCGTAAAAGTTTGCGGGGCCGCGGGTTGCAGCAAGGTCAATCCCATTTTATTGTTAAAACTATCAGGGGCAGAACTTAAATTTTCTATCGCAATGCTTTCCCGGTGCGGCGGCGTGTATACCTGCAGGTATGGATAGCTGCTATCGGGAAAAAACGAGATCTTTAACTTATTGTTTGGATTAAATAATTCACAGGCAGGATAGCCGGATTCGATGTTTAGCAAAAAGCAGTTATCCAATTCGGTTTTGCCTATTTTGGCCGGCAGGTTAAACAGATCGTAGTCCAACAATTTTCCCGTGGGAACCAGTCTCTCGTCAAATTCAACCATAGCCGAAGCACCGAAATGCAACATCCATTCATCCAGCTTTCCACCCAGACGAAAATACGGATGCCAGCCGTCTGCAATGGGCATGACCGAACGCCCTTCATTCACCAGGATCGTCTGCACCTGCAGCAACGCGTCGGGGAACAAGGTATATACTACCCGGCAGGTATAATCGAAAGGATATTGCGGATCGTCCTGCCGGTACCTGTATTCCATGCTCACCGTCGCCGAATCCTTACCCGCCGTTTCATGGGTAACCGTAAACGGCTTATCATACAAGAGGCCGTGAATCGCCGATCCATCCATAAACTTATTCCCGAACTCATAATGCTTTCCGTCAAAACTGTATTTCCCTTCGGGGATCCTGCAGGGAAAGGGCGAAAGTTTTGATCCTTTAAAAGATCCCGGGAGTTCTTTTTGAAGTCTGTCCAGGTTCTCGTAGTGATCGATCACGTTGAAGAGACCCTCATTGGTTTTTATCCTGAAGGCATGTATCAAAGCCCCAAACTGTGGCAGCAGCGCAACTTCGCTGCCCGACTGTTCATCTTTTAAAATGACCAGCTTGAATCCTGCTTCCTGTATATGGCCGATGGAATAATGCATATATAAGTATAGAGATGCAATGTAGAGAAAATCAGTATTTTTCCGGTATGGTATCGAAGATTCGCCGTGAATTCCATCAAAGATTCGAAAAAGAAGCCTTGGTCGCTGCCGCACCCGGCCGGGTGAACCTCATTGGCGAACATACTGACTACAACGAGGGTTTTGTACTGCCAGGCGCAATTGACAAGAAGATCTATGTGGCCATCGCGAAAAATGATCGGCAGACTTTAAATTTCTACGCCACACAATACCAGCAGGAATTTAGCTGTGCGCTCCAGGACATCCGGCCCGTTCAAGGCTGGCCCACTTACCTGCTGGGTATGGCTTACCAGCTCTCACAAATGGGCCATGCCATAACGGGAATGGATGTACTCATCGAAGGCGACATACCCATTGGAGCGGGCATGAGTTCCTCTGCCGCGATCTGCTCTGCCTTCGGCGTGGCGATGAATGAACTGTTCACACTCGGCCTGAGCAGGATGAGCATTGCGCTGACCGGACAAAAAACCGAACACGATTTCGCGGGTCTTCAATGCGGCATCATGGATCAATTTGCCAGCATGCATGGAAAGGCGGGTCACCTGATGAAGCTGGACTGCCGCAGCCTGGCTTATGAATACATTCCCTTTCATTTTCCCGATTATAAAATTGTACTGGTGAACACGATGGTTAGCCATTCCCTCGCCGGGTCTGAATACAACCTGCGCCGCGAACAGTGCGAAGAGGGCGTTGCCGTATTGAGAAAGATCTTCCCCTCGACCCATTCACTCCGTGATGCCAGCCTGGAACAATTGGCGCGGTGCAGGGAGCAGATGCCGGAGATCGTTTACCGTCGCTGTCACTTTATTGTGGATGAGAACAGCAGGCTGCTGCAAGGCTGTGTCTCGCTGGCAAAAGGAGACCTGGCATCTTTCGGACAAAACATGTTTTTGGCGCACGATGGATTGAGCAAGCTTTATGAAGTGAGCTGCAAAGAGTCTGATTTTTTGGTGGCGCATGCCCGGACGCTGAAGGGCAATGTTGGATCAAGACAGATGGGTGGCGGTTTCGGTGGCTGTACCATCAATATTGTGCAGGATGACTTCGTTGATGAATTTGTACTCAGCATGAGAACTGCCTATGAAAAGCAATTCAATATCGTTCCTGAATACTATGTGATGCAGATCGAAGACGGCGCGAAACTGATGAGGTAATCAACTGCCTGTTTAAAAAACTTCTCCGAGGTTTACAAAAAATCCACGGGAACCGCCCAGGCCGAAACCATAGTCAATGGCGATATTGGTATTGGAATGTTTATTCACCTTGATGCGTAACCCAAGACCGGCAGCAGGCCAAATGGCATCAAAATCATTTGCCGGATAGTTGGAGACGCTTTGGGCATTGGCAAATAACACGCCGCCAAATAATCCATTGCGTGTAATGGCAAAACGAAATTCAGTTTCCAGGTAGAGCATATTCTCGCCCCTGAATCGACCCTGGATATAGCCCCTGCCGGTATTATTGTAATTGTCCCAGCCGGTACTGGGTAAATCAAGATAAGGCGGTTTGCCGGAAAGCGTAAGCCAGTCATAGTTCCAGAAAGCCAGGATACTCCTGCTGTTAGGGAAACGGAAATACTTTCTAACGTCAATGGTCATGGACTGCCAGTTCGCATCGCTGCCCATAAAAACATAATTGGGATGGTATAGTATATTCGCATAAAGGCCACCCTGGGGGTTGATCGAATTTTTCCGGTTATCATATAACAGGTTCAGCACCGGGCCCGAGGACGTGGAGGTAGGGGGTAATCCATATTTCTTTGCATCCGATTCGCTTCCGTCAGGCTGTCCCTCCTCCTTGATATTCCAGTGGTAATCGAGGTAATAGCCGACTCCCGCATATATATTCAGGGCCAGCTTTCTCAGTACGGACTGGCGAATGCGCAGCTGCGAATAGTCGATCTGGTTGGCCTCATCCAGCGAAGTATGTCCCCCGAGCCCATAGGTATCCTGCGGGTATTTATAATATCTCCAGTCGCTGATGATGTTGTACTTATTGTCCTTTGTCCAGATATTGGCCTGCAACGGAATGGTCAGTTGATTATACTGTGAATACACGACCGGCGCCATGATGCTGGATACATTGGTCTTGTCGGGATCATTGGTATAAAAGGCGACATTGCTGGCCACAATAAGCGCAAACCCCGTCGACAGCGTGTATCCTATGGCGGGAACAATAGAGAAATGATATTTGCTGCTGTCTACCTTATTCCTAACGGTATCTTTCCTGTGTTTACCGAGGGAGCGGATAACATCTGCCAAATCCTTTTGACCGGAGGAGCTGTCTGTTTGTGCATAGGAATCGACAAAAAACAACGAGAAGGAAAAAAATAATATCAGCGCGTAGATTCTATGCAAGTATTTGTAAGCGTTTAAATCGCGAAAATTTACATGATTTGACTGACTGGGTGTGCAAAAGTTTATACGACAGTCGAAGAAAAATAGTTGTTTGGCGGGTTTTTATTGCGGGTCTACCCATTCATCACTTTCCCTGATCAGGTTGATGAGCTCATCGACGGCAATTTCACTGTCGACGCCTCTTTTCACGACGTCCTTTCCTTTGTAAAGGGTAATCTTTCCAGGGCCGCTGCCCACATAGCCAAAATCCGCATCCGCCATTTCCCCCGGACCATTCACGATGCAACCCATGATAGCAATCTTGACCCCTTTCAGATGATGTGTTGCCGAACGGATCTTAGCCGTAGTCTCCTGCAAATCAAAAAGGGTTCTTCCACAGGAGGGGCAGGAAATATATTCTGTTTTAGAGATCCTGGTCCTTGTGGCCTGCAAAATAGAAAATGAAGTATTGTTAATGAACTGGTGGTTGTTTTTTGCCTCCAGGTAAGTTCTGCCACTGACTTTTGCATTCACGATTCCCGTCTCGTCATTGATCAGCCAGATGCCATCACCCATGCCATCCAGGAACAGCGCACCCGATTCCGTTGAGAAATGGATCAACTGGTCATCAATACCCTGTCCATGACTTTCCACTGCCAGGACGACGGGACATTGAATGTCCTGCTTCATTAGCTCCATGATAAAGCGCCTGATCGACAACATGGGATTTGCATGCGTGGAATAAAGGCACAATACCAGGTGATGCTGATTGCCCATAGAAGGCAGCAACGCATAGGCGTCTTCTTCGTTGGTGTCTATCGAAACAAAATTGATGGCGTCCGATACCTGATGACTTCTGAAATATTCCTGTCCCTGGAAGAATGGAAAATATTTTTCCTTTTCATCTGTCGCTAACCAGTTGGTATAGTTGTAAATGACTTTCAGTGTGCCCGGCAATGGAAAGTCGATCTTTTTATTGCCAGTATAAATGTAATCGGCAGCCGCATCGCTGATATTCCATTTATCGGTGGATGGATCGTAGGTATACCCGATGGATGCCAGGTCAGCCTGCTGAATATTTTTTGCATGCATGAAATCCGCGACCACAACCGGCACATGTCTTGCCCCGATATTGGATACGGAAAAACTTTGACGCCTCCTGTATTCAAAAGGATTGTAAGGAATTTTGTCGATGGGCGGAATGATGATGTCTTCATTGTTCGCATCCGATGGTTTAACGGCGCCTGTTTCGTAACGTTTCACCAGGTCTTTGCAAACCGGTATCTCAAACTCCGGATCTTCTGTCAGGGAAACCCTGATCGTGTCTCCGATGCCATCTTCCATGAGTGTTCCGATGCCTATGGCCGATTTGATCCGCCCGTCTTCCCCATCGCCCGCTTCGGTAACGCCCAGGTGCAGCGGGTAGCAGGCACCAAATTCAGTCTGCATGTTCTGTATCAATAAACGATACGCCTGCACCATCACCTGGGGGTTGCTGGATTTCATGCTCAGCACGATATTGTGATACTGTTCTGCCCGCGCAACGCGCAGAAATTCCATTGCGCTTTCAACCATGCCCATGGGCGTGTCGCCGTAGCGGCTCATGATGCGGTCACTGAGCGAACCATGGTTGGTGCCGATGCGCATCGCGGTTCCATATTCTTTACAAATTTTTACGAGTGGCGTAAATCTTTCCCGGATGCGTTCAATTTCTTCCAGGTAATCGGCATCCGTATATTCAATGAATTCAAACTTCTTTTTATCAATATAATTGCCCGGATTGACCCTGACCTTCTCTACGATCCTTGCTGCAATCTCTGCGGCATTCGGTGTAAAATGTATGTCTGCAACCAACGGTGTATGGTATCCCCTGCGTCGCAATTCATTTTTGATGTTCAACAAATTCTCTGCTTCCTTTTTACTGGGCGCGGTGATGCGCACCATTTCCGCGCCGGCTTCAATGCAACGGATGGATTGTTCGACCGTCGCATTGGTGTCCATGCTGTCGGTGGTCGTCATGGTCTGTACCCGAACGGGATGAAAGTTCCCGACAGCCAGGTCCCCGATCTTTACTTCGAGGGTTTTTAACCTGGTATACTCAGTAATGGAATTACAGTACAGTTGCATACATTTCATATCTTCCTGCCCGCAAAATTACGATTCAATCCGCAACCGGCGGTAACATTCATTCAATACAAATAATATACAATGCGCTTTCGCTTTTCCTTAACGACCGTTTTGCTCATGGTGTTTTTGCTGTCTTCCCGCAGTCAGCTGCTCCGAATGAGTTCCCCCCATACCGCATTTCCCGACACCGGCCGGATTCAGGGACATGTGTATGACAGTGTTTTGTACGATGCAACTGCACATTATACGGATAGCAATGTGTTGATCCTTGTTCCTGACAGACTGCCCGCCATTAAAAAACTCGATCTGGTTTTCTGGTTTCATGGATGGAGGAATAATATTGATACGGCCATTGCTTATTATCACCTCGCGGATCAATTTCTCGCATCCAACAGAAATGCGGTACTGGTGCTTGCAGAAACAGCTAAAAATTCACCTGACTCTTATGGTGGCAAATTGGAAAACCCTGCCGTGTTCAAGGCCCTCGTTAACGATGTACTCGTGGAACTGAAAAAAAGAAATAAGATCGGGGCCCAATGCGAGACAGGCAACATCCTTCTTGCCGGTCACAGTGGCGCATACCGTGTGATTGCCCGCATCTTAACGTATGGAGAAGTGAAAATCCGGGAAGTGCTACTCTTTGATGCCCTGTATGGCGAGCGAGATTTGTTTGACCAATGGTTGCGATCGGATACACATAACCGTTTGATCAATTGGTTTACCGATGAAGGGGGTGGAACCGACGAGGAATCCATAAAAATGATGGACCAGCTAAAAAAAGAGGGATTGACTGTTTATTTTAGGGATGAGTCATCGATGTCAGTATCGGATCTGTCATTAAACCGGATCATCTTCCTCCACAGTAAACGAGCGCACAATGATATTATTTTCAATCCGGACAATTTCCGGATGATGCTGGAAACTTCTCCTTTTCTAAAGGCTTTGCCAAAATAAGCATCTGCACATCACCAACCCTTATCAGACTGAATCAATGATTTCTAAAGACTGGCGCAAGCGTGTCCGACGGGAATCAACAAGCGATTCTGCATTGATGCATGTCAGTCAGACCAGCTTGTGCCAATATGGGCTTGCTATTACTTTAGCCAAAGTCCTCCACGAACCCGAGGCTTCTTCGTAGTAGAAGGGTTGAATGATCGATGTTAAGTAATATTGGCCCGCTAAGGCACAAGCCGGTCTGACTTGCTTGCGTCAATGCAGAATCGCTCGATGATGACCGTCAGACACGCTTGCGCCAGAACGCGGCTGGAAGCGTCACCAATCCTTGTCCGGTTGCGACAATGACTTCACTTTATTTTGATTCATCTTGTCCTGCACTTCTTTTTCTTTTTGTTCGAGGGCTTTGAGCAATTGTTCAACCTGCTGTTTGGTCAGCTTGCTCTGCTGTTGTTTCTGTTCTTTCTTTTGATCTTTCTGGTTTTGCTTTTCCGGCGGCGGCGGCGGTTGTCTTTGTTTCAATTCCAGCAATGCCTTTTGGAGATTTTCCCTGGCCTCCAGGTCCGCAGGGTCAAGTTTTAAGGCATCTTTCCAGGAGGCAATACTTTCTTCCAACTTTTTTGACCTGATCTGGGCAACGCCTTTATTGTACAATCCTTTTTCCCTGACCGTATTGTCGGAGCTGTGGCTGATGGACTCGTCGTAAGATTTTGCCGCCTCATCATATTCATCCTTTCTGAACGCTGTGTTGCCCAGGTTATATTGTGCCACAGGGTTTTGCGGCGCCTGTTGCACGGCTTTCTCATATTGTTGTTTGGCCCGATCCAACTGTTTTTGCTTGTAAAAACGATTGCCACTCCGTATCAGGGCGTCTTCCTTTTGCGCGCTCGCACAAAGGGATGAACAGAAGAGGAGACCGGTAACCAATATGAATGTTTTGTTTTTCAAGCCAGGTTAAATTTACGTTCAGGCAACAGGAATTCCATCAGAAGCAATATAAATGCCAAAGCGAGGAACCACTGAAAATAACTCCTGTAGTCGACAAATTCCGAGTCGGTCAATGATTTCTTTTCGATGCTGTCCAGCTGTTGCGACATACTGATCAGGGCTGCCTCGACGTTGTCGAGCCGCAGGTATAGCCCGTTGCTGGCATCTGCAAGGTCCTGCAATTCCTTTTCATTGAGTTTGGAGATGACAATCTGCCCGTTCGCATCTTTCTTGGTTTCCCTGGTAACGGGATCAATGATCGTGGCGCCATCGGGCGAGCCAACGCCTACGGTATTGATCATCACGCCGTCGTTGGCCAGTTGTTTGGCAACCTGCAATGCGTCCGGATCATGGTCTTCCCCGTCAGAGACGAGCACGACAGCCTTGTATTTATGCTCTTTGCTGTTGAAGGCGCCGTTAGCCATCCTCAACGCCTCAGCGATCACCGTACCCTGTGTGGGCACTACGTCGGGGCCTGCATCCTGAAGGTACATTTTTGCTGCACCCTGGTCAGTAGTCAATGGCATTTGCAAATAAGCCCTGCCCGCAAAAAGGATCAGACCGATCCGGTCATCCGGCAACTTATCCAATAGTTTTGTCAGGAATTGTTTTGCCTTGTCCAAACGGCTCGGCCTGATGTCCCCGGCCAGCATGCTTTTACTTACATCGAGTATGAGGATAACGTCGACCCCCGTACGCTTGACATCGTCGGAAAGCCCTTTTCTTTGCAGGTTGGCGAGGCCGACTATGATCGCAATCAATGCCAGCATCGCGAGGACAAATTTCACAAGGAATTTAAGCGGGGAATAAGACTTCACCAGTTCACGAATGAAGACCGGGTCACCCATTTTGCGCATTGCCTTTTTTTTCCATTGCAGCAGGTAAAAAAAAAGAACTGCCAGCGCGGGGACCGCGAGCAAGGCCAGAAAATACTCGGTATGTTGGAATCTCATCATGGATTTAGATTTGAGCCTAGAAAATAGAGAATAGAGAGTAGAAAATAAGAAAAAATACGTTCTCGCAACCTTTTTCTACTTTCTACTCTCTATTCTCTATTTTCTACTCGCCACTCGCCTACTTCCTTCCCTCGAAAAAACCATACTTCCCCAAAATGCTTTTCAGCATGTGCATCCGCACATTGACCATATCAATTCTTGGGTCAGCCGATTCAATGTTCAGTACAAAAAAATACGGGTGTTTGTTTTCTTCAATCCATCCTACGATCCAGCCGATTTGATGACCGTCTTCCTTGACACCCCATCCTGTTTTATAGCTCAATTTATAATTGGCGTTGTCTTCCCGCAACATCAATTTTCTTACGATCTCCGCGGTGTGGTTAAAAAAGGGCAGCTGATCAAAATACAATTTCTTGACCAACCCCAGTTCTTCATCCGGCGTAATTTTAAGGTGATTGTTCAGCCAGAAAGAATCTACCGGGCCGCTGATGTTTTTATTCCCATAGCTCAACGTATCAATCCATTTTTTCATTGTATCGTGCCCGATCCTCCGGGCTACTTCCTGGTAATAGTTCACGGCTGAAACCCTGAATGCTTCTGCCATGCTGAGATCCTTGTTCCAATCTTCATTCCATCTTTTTACCCCGTCCCATGGAATTACCATATTTTCATCGGTGATCTTTCCTGTCTGCAGACCGATCAGAGAATTGACGATCTTGAAAGTGGATGCAGGCGTATACGAGCTGTCGCGAAATCTTTTCAGGTTATAGATCGTGAAATGTCCCTGCCCGTTATCGTATAAGGCAAAACAGCCCCGAACATCCGCAGAATCGAAATATTTTTTTATGCTGTCGTCTTCGGAGACATTGTTCGAAGAGCAGGACATGGAGGCTAGGGAAATGTATAGAAAAACGAAAAGGGCCAGTTTTTGCATGAGGTATTTTTTCGAAAAATAAACAGGCAAGATACGGTACAAATGGGAATTGGATGATTTAGGATGAGGGTCAGACGGGGGACCGTCAGACCCTATTTTAGTCCATACAGTTTGATTAGATGGAGTAATACGCCGTTCGTCCAGCCGAATCCATCCTGGCCCGCATATTCACCGCCGCCTGCTTCTTTATTGATGTCGGATACATTGTATTTCTCCATCAGTTTACCCGTTTGCTGAAACACTTTTGTATTGAGCTTAACCCAGCGTTGGGCAGCTTCTCTGGCCAGATCTTTTTGCCCGCAACGGTCAAGACCCCAGATCATCATCCACTCCAGCGGCGCCCATCCATTGGGTGCATCCCATTGCTGGCCGGTTGCATATTCACTCGTAACAAATCCCCCGGGCTTCAGCAATTTTGCCTTCACTACAGCGGCCACTTTTTTTCCAAGAAAGCTCATATAATCTGGTTTTTCATTAACAAAACAAAATGGATAAAGGCCCGCAGGTGTAATGTTGCTATTTTGCTTTTTCGTCTTGAAATTATAGTCGGTATAAAAGGATTGCGCTTTGTTCCAAAAATATTTATCCATGTCTTCTGATCGTTTTTTGGCTTTGGCCCGAAATTCTTTTGAACCAGCCTCATCACCATTCATCAGCTTTGCTTTGGCAATGGCTGTCTCGAGGTGATAGATCAGCGAGTTCAGGTCCACGGCGAGGTAATCCGTGGTTTGAATGGTAAGAATACTTTTTTTGTCGGCAAACCAACGACTGCTGAAATCGATGCCGCTTTCAGCTCCGGCGCGCAGGTGCTGGTACATCTCAATTTTGTTCCTGCCCGAATTTTCGGCCACCATCACATCTTCACGATAACTCTCCTGCCTGGGCACCATGCTATCATCCCAATACCTGTTTAAGATCGTTCCGTCGGCCAGTTTTACTACGCGACGATAGGGCTGGTCGGGTTTTACCTTGTCTTGTCCATCCATCCAGAACTGATACTCTTTTTCCATGGCGGGGAGGAATTGCTGGTAGATGCTATCCCCTTTGATGCCGGCAAGCAAGGCAACCATCACAGAAAAAAAAGGCGGCTGCGACCGGCCGAGATAATAGGTACGGTTTCCATTGGGAATATGTCCATAAGTGTCGATCAGGTAGGCGAAATTTTTAACCATATTGTCGATCATCTCTATTTCCCCGCTTTCTTTCAGTCCCAACATAGTAAAATAAGAATCCCAATAATAGATCTCACGGAAACGGCCACCCGGAACAATATATGGATATGGCAGCGGGAGCAGCGAACTTCCTTCCACAACCTTATCCGGGTTTCTTTTCAATACGGTCCAGAGGTTCCTGATATGTGTTTGAACATCATCCTGTTTATTGGTCTTGTACGTATCCGTAGGATTGACGGGCAATTCGAAATTCTCTTCGACGAATTTTTTCAGGTTAAAATTGGGCCCTTTCTGTAGTCCATAGTCGTACATGATATCTGCGGGCTTACGTTTGGGCACGCAATCCACAAAGGTTTTCCCGTCGGGGAAAATGTGTTGCATTTGCACTTCAACAAACAGGTCTCCGAAAATCTTATCGGGTGCAGGTGGTTGTTGTGATAAAGAAGGAAAATAAATAAAAAGAAAAAAGCTACCGTAAATCAGTTTTCTCATACCCCTTGTATATTTCAATAAAGGTACAAAGAACAGATTAACGGACTTTTTACAATTTCAGTCCCAGCGATACGATCAATGACACCTAACTGGTCGGCAGTTGAAAAAAATAGCTCTTGGTCAGACGGGGACCGTCAGACCATCACTGCGAAATAATGTTTTTGTTTTGGATAAGGGTTTGAGTTCTGCTGCAAACCAAAGCGTCAACAATACACCGTAACTTCCTCCCCGTTCAATCCACTCAAACAATCCATAGTGAGGATAGAAAAGTTCACTACCGGTTTTCCAAAGCAGCAGGATGAACAGGAGCGGACGAAACGGGCGGATCAATACGGCAACCGCCGCAGTCAATTCAAACAGACCAATAGCTATAGCTGTATTCGCGGGATTGGGAAAACCCAAACCTGCATACTGATTGACCAGGCTTTTTTTCTCAAGCAGGTTCAACCATCCATGCCCTGTGAGTAAAAGAAATCCCAGGATCCTCAGGCAGACCATCACATTCCCGGGTGAAGCAGTAGTGGGCGAAATCCGGGAATCCATCCTCGTAAAAAGCTTATGGGAAATATCTTTGAATCCTCCACAAAGCAGGAGGAGAGCCAGTGGCGCTCCAAAGTTTCCCGCCCGTTCTATCAGTTCGGGAAATGGCTCACCAGATAATGGGCGAAGGGAGGCTGTTAGTAGTCCCCATCCGACCAGCCACAATAAAATAATACGCATGGGGCGAACCAACATCAGTATGCCCAAGAGAATATCGAATGCGCCAACGAAAGGCATCAGGCGGTAGGCGAGCCCGGAACCAATCCCAAACACCGCGAAATAATTACACCATATTGGTTTGGTCATGATACCAAATGCGCCATGCCCGATGAAACACATGGCCACCACAATGCGCAGGCATTGATACATTTTCCGTTCAACCGTATATTCATCAATCTGGTGCATGTTCACTGTTTTCTTTATTGATCCAAAGAATTTTTCCAAAAAGGAAAATAAACACCGCGAAGAATCGCAGTGTTTTTATTATTGCTTAGAACCATTAAAACACTTTTTATATTAATTTCCTCCGTCGGATTGTGCACGCAGCACAGCATAATTGCCAATACTTTTTCCAACGGCAAGGCCCACCGAACAATCGCTCCGGTAATGGATGCCGCCAATGACCCTCGACAAAGAGGCTTCCTGTGCCATCGCATTGTATTTATCCGCTTGCTCAGGAACAAGGAACGACAGCACCGCCGCAGCTGCCCCGCTAAAGGTCGAATGCCCGGAAATATAAGACGGGAAATTAGGGATACCGGTGAGGGTCTTGATGTTTGAATTCATCTGCGTGGGCCTCGGATTGAAATAGTAATACTTGGTATTCCAGCAAACAATACCTGCATCCATCAGCGACATATTCAGCAGGGCCATATTGCGCGCCCACCTGACTTCACTGAGGTTTTTTGGAATAAAATCTTCGGCTGCTATGGCATCCCAATGGCCGGGCGGCGTATAGGTACCCGCGCCATCAGCCCAGAACTGAACCGTCCTGATCTGGTCGCGATTGGCATTCCTGATATAATTATACACTTCTTGTGTTTCTTCTTTCATCTGCTGGCTGCCGGTTAAAGGTGGCGGACCCGGCCGCAGGGAAAGACAGGTCAGTGAATCAAAAAGGAAAGGTTTTACATTTCCAAAGAAAGGCAGCATGGGATTGCGTTTGGGTGTTTCCAGGCTATACCAGGGAATTTCACCTTTGCCTAGTGCCACTGTTTCGAAATTCGTCCAATCGGTTGGGGTACCAACAGCTTTGCTGGTATTGTCCGCTCTTCCCCGTGCGATAAATTGTTGCGCTACCTGGCGGCCCAGCGCTTCTCCGGCGGTTATATCACTGCGTGCTGCTGCACCACTCATGATGGTAGCGAGTTCCTGTTCCTGCGCCCTTTGCTGGATATAAGCGATCTCATCGGGAAAAAGCATTTTCATCATTTCGGCGGAGACACCTGCCATCACCGCTGCTTCGGAAGGATATGCAGGAAGATCTGATCTGACCACACCGTTTGCCTGAACGCTTGAATCCACTTTGTATGGCGCGGCCCTGTTGTACTTTGTCTTATAAAACCAACATGCGATCAATGCATCATATTGCGCCGCGCTTATATATCCATAGGCTCTTGCCGCATAGGGAGGATTCGAAAATGGAAAAAGCGGGTATGCAAATGGGTTAGCTGAGCTGGGGATGGGATAAGTTCCATCTGCATTCTGGTAAGGCGGCAAATTGTATTTCGCGACCAGGGTACGCATGATCTCGTTCCACCTAAGCACACCACCGGCAGCCCAATATTTGATGATGTCTTTTTGCTGGCTGGTCAGGTTGTGCTGGTACCCTTTGATCTCATTGAGGTCAGCAATATAACCCGTGGAATTGGTGGCCGCAGGCGTGGCTACGACAAAAGTGTCGGGCCTCGCGAGCAGAACCGTTTTCCAGGCACCTGCGTTCAGATCGAGGTTGCCCGCCGAATTCAAGGCAGCAAGGTCAGCTGTCCTGTCGCTGATGCTTTTTTTGCAGGAGAACTGCACAAAACTGATGGTCAGGGTCACCGTGAATAAAATGAGCATTCCTTTTTTCATGTCGATAAGTTTAACGGTTTGATGGTATTGATTGCGGTAAGACATTCCCTTTTTTAAACAGATCGAAAACATAAAATGCCCCGATCATAAAGCTGGTTGCCTGTCCTACGTTGCGGCCGTCCACGACATAACTTGCCGTTCCGTCCAATGATACGTGTGTAAAAAATGGAAGTGTGTATTTAACATGTACAGCAACATCGGTACTGATCATCCTGTTGCTGGGGAAGGGCATGTCATTCCTCCTGATGTCAAAACCGCCGAGTGTCTTCATATAGTCAACCATCGCTTCTGCGATCAGGTATTTCTTATGTATGCCGAGGCTTCCGTTGAAATTGGCCACATCAGGCATCTCCACTTCGTTGGTCAGGTGCAACGTCGTAGTATAGTAAGCGGTCCTGTCGAGCTTTGTATTGCTGCGCCAGACATAAGCGCCCGACGCCCTGAAGAAAAATATACCCACCCCATAATTAATGATGACCCTTCCCATCAGGTTGGTCGTTCCCAGCCCGATGGACATCGGAAGAAAATCAACCGAATAGTTACTCAATGGCGTGCTGAACCCGCCTACCAGGAAAAGAGAAAATTTGCCCGGGCCGATCCTGGTGCTAAGTGGTTTCCATTTTACATCAAGGCTCAGGTCTTGAAAGCCACTCATGCCATGTAATGTGCCTGCAGAGGCGTGGGTCCATACATACGGAACGCCCGCCATCACATTGAGGTTATTGCTGATGCCGTAATTGGGCATGTACGTCAGCGACTGCGTCGTTACCATGCCCATGTTTTGGTTGTTGCGCTTGAGTTTGCCTTCCCAATAATCCGTCCACTGTGAATAAGAATATGTAATGCCATTACAGAACTGGCCCTTGTTCATCATGATCGCATCATTGCTGGTCTGCGCCTGCGCCTGTTGGTAAGAACAAACGATCATCAGCGCAACCATCGCGATCCCCATTTTTTTAATCGTACACATTGCAGTTTAGTTTGGTTATATGGAAAAAATAATAACAGGTTAAAATCTTAGTGTGCAACCTATATTAACAGCATAGTCAGCAAAAGCTGCATCGCCATGTACGGTTGCGCCGGTCATTTTGCTTGACAGCTGATCCGGATAACTCTGCGTACGGTTGCGCACCAATGCCACGGGAACAAATGCATATACCGCTGCTTTTTTAAAATTGTACGTGATACCAGGTTCGGCAGAAATAATATAGCCCGGCCTTCTGAAACCGCCGCTGCCGCCGATCACATCCTTGGCAGGCAAACACTCGTCTCTCACCCCTGCTGAAAACATTAAATGCTTAACCATATAATTGACTCCCGCCCTGATCATAAACTGGTCAGGAACGCTCATCACTGAACTCCCGTTCTTCACCGAACTGGCAGAGGGTGTTCCACCCCTTGCAGTAGAAATCCCGTTTTGTTCACGTGGATTACTCAGGTAATAAAAATTACCATATGCATTCAGGTGTTTTGAGAAATTATAGTAGGCATTGACTTCAAGGGTAATTCCTGTACCGCCATCTCCCAATTGAATGGATTGGTCAACCGGCCCTAACCGGGTGGAGCTGTCTGTAATATGGAAATAGTCCTGGTAGTTATAATTTCCTGTGGGCAGTTTAAGACCCAATCCCAGCTGAACATCCCCCCTTGGCGCTTTCACAGGATCGATCAACCACCTGTATACGGCAAAGCGGATATCGCCTACACCAAATGAATGCGTGGAATATCTGCCTAAATTACTGTGTTCGTATAATGATGAACGTGAATTTGCTTCAATCGGCACATCCAGAAAAACAGACCACTTTGAGTTCAGGATACGGGTAACAGAAAGATCCAGTGTATACTGATGATTGATCACATTGGTTCCCTGCGCGATGCGTTGCTTCTGTTCTTCGGTACCGACAAAATGCCTGAACGACTTAAAATACCTGTTATTGGCATTAAAATACCATTTGGATGCCGTATCGGATTCATCAAACGGTACAATTCCAAAACCGCTTACACTTTTAATAGCCACGCAACCCTGGGCCATTATTTTTCCTGCAAATAAGATTGAGAAAAAGGAAATAGTCAATAAGATCTTTTTCATACAACAGTTCTTTTGGTTTAATTATAAAATAGTTATGATTTCTTCATCTTTAAACGGTCAGCCACCAACCCGCCGACTTTGCGGCCATACTCCGTGGATACAATACAACTATGATGGAAATGAATGCCACCATAAAAACGCGCCCAGTTGTTTTCTTCTGCCGCGTCCCGGAATGATTTGAACGAACGGCTCTCGATCCCGAATTCCATTTCTGTTGTATCGGTATAAGGAAAATTGTCACCGAATACACTGGTCAGGGCTTCTGCGGCAGCAGCCGAGCCGGTGGAATGTCCACAGGTATATTCGGGAAATGGAGGCGTTTGCAAATGCGGGCGCCAATTGGGATCGAAGTATTTGTTGATCACGGTTTCGGGTCGCACCGTATTGTGACGGTATTTTTCATCCCAACACTGAATGAACGCATCAAACAGCGCAATGGAGGTCTTTGCAAATGCCGTAACGGTTGTTGGAAAATCCGCCTTTGCTTTTTCAGCGGCAATCCCCACAATACTCATCCAATGGCCGGGAGGTGAAAATTTCTTCGTCCCAAACATCAGGTGCCCCGATACATTCAGCTTGAAAGGATTGTCATCCCAAAAATCGGCTATTTGTGCCTGTTCTTCGGTCAGGCTGTCTCCTGCACTTTTAATGTACATGACTTCCTTGTAGTAATCGCTGTTCTTGTTCGTTACATCAAATTTGTAAGGAGGTGGCGGCAAAAATTGGTTTGCGCTGTCCAGCACCAGCGTGCGGATCTTGTTCCAATGCGGTTCTGCGGCCGGAGAATAAGCAGGTGGTGTTGGCACCCAACGGCCCGGTGAATCCATCACGGTATATTCAGGCGCTCCCCTGGTTTGCAGGTAATTGTCCTTTTTCGTCCAAGTCATGATGGCCTGACCTACCGTGTCGGCAAACTCGATGGAATTCTTCATCACGTCATCCGGCATGCCATGATCATCGCCCAGTTTTTTCAGGCTGTCAATATACTCCTTCATGCTGCCTGCTGGAAAAGTGACCGCTTCCCCCAGCTTACAAAATGCCAGCAGTGCTGCGAATTCGTAGTCGATTTTTTTGCCGGTTTCGGGTTTGGGCACAAATGTCAACCCGTTTAGTTGTCCGGCCAGCGAATTGTACTTATCGGGATAACCCGCTGCGATGACTTCGTAAGCAGCCACGTTGGCATAAGTATAGTTACGGGAAGCGACGATGGGGCTGAAATTATTACCCATGACCACCGTATTTAATTCATGCACCGTTTTGGAATACAATGATGGATCATTAAAGATTTGCTCATAATCCTTCTTTGTATTGCAGGCCAGCAAGAAAATGCCTGAAAAAGCGATAACCAATAAATGTTTCATATGTGAATTGTATAATTACAATGGGCGCATTATCCCCCGCGTGGAGGATAAAGTGGCAGCGAAAACAACCTTGTTTCACAAATCCTGTGAAGGATCAGCAAATTTCAGGAGGCTGTTCTGCAGCAGGTGTGCTATTAGATGGAATGAGGAACGAATAGTTCCCGAATGAGCATGTTCCGTCTGTTGAACCGGGATGATTCAAGCTGAACATGTCATTGACTGTATATGTGTCAGGAGAGAAATTTTTTGATGCGCCGGGATGTGAATCGCTCTTTTTTCCCTGGCCATTGTGCTGCAGGTCATAGACCAATTTGAAGAATTCGTCTTTGGAAGACTGCATTTGGGTGATATCGTGGTTCGGAATGCAAAGCAGTTCCAGCGAATCGGCAGATACTTTGATCTTTACATAGTTGTATTGAACGCCCGCAATCTCAATTTGTCCGTTAACGCGCTCAAATTTCTTCGCGTTAGTATAAGGCAGATTGTTAGCGACTTTGATGGAAATAAGATCGGATTCGTTATAATTATCTGAATCCAGCCGGTTGTTGAAAGCCGTATTGGTCCTGTCTTCGAGGTATGACGTGAGGAAACGGTAACCTAACCAGTTAAATGTCAAGATTCCCAATAATAATATAGCAGCAGTCTTCTTCACCAGGTAGCAAATTAATAAATTTTATTTAACTGTGTAATTTTTCTTGTCCGGACCAATCCCTGTCAGGGTTAGTTTTTTCCAGGAACCGGGGAGTTTAGAGGGTATTTGGACAATTCCCCGTGAGGTTATGTCCAAACCACCAAATCCCATCAAGAGGCTCTGTACGATGCCACCGGCTCCTGTAGCGAAATACGGATTGGTACCCCCTTTGGTTTCCGCTATGACCCTGAAGGGCGGATTCAGGTTGGGCGTATATGCATCCTTAAAAAAATGAAACGCCTTATCTCCTTCGCCAAGCCTGGCATATAAAAGGGCGAAAATGGCCTGGGTCATCGCAGGCGTTCCCTCGTTGGGAACCCTGGTTTCATAATACTGAAGATCTTTTTTGATTTGCGCAGGATCGATGATCGTCTTTAGCGGATAAGCCAGCAAATTCACATCTCCCTGTTTGATGCCTTCTCCATGATAGCTGGCATGTTCCTGTGTAACGCCATCAGCCATTTTCAATATAGGAATATTGTTGGCTACGAGCATCCAATCCGGGTCTGCCGCCAGGCCAAGTATTTTCGCTGCCTCTGTAGCATCCTGCAGCACTGTTTTTGCCGCCGCATTGGTGAATGCATTGTTGTCTACATTCTCGGCCCACTCATCGGCGGCAACCACGTTGTTAATATCATAGTGCCCGGGTCCGTTCCTTTCCACCCTGGAGGCCCAGAAATCTGCCGTTGCTGATAGAATGGGCCAGCCTTTTTCCCTTAGCCAGTTCTTATCCTGTGTAACACAATAATAATTCCATGCAGCCATACCCACGCAGGCTGTGATGTGATGTTCAAACGGTCCGCTCAGCGCCCACACTGGTGTTTCTTCCACACCCGATTCCGCACTTTCCCACGGAAACATGGCGCCTTTATAGCCATGAGAGAAGGCGTTTTTTCTCGCAGGCCCGAGCCGTTCAAAACGGTATTCCATCAGCGATTTGGCGATCTCGGGATGAAGGACGAGCAGGGCAGGGAACATCCAGAGATCGGCATCCCAAAAAATATGGCCGTTATAGCCCAGACCACTTATGCCCATCGGGGAAAGACTCAAAGAAGTTCCTTCCCTGGAAAAAGAATACAGGTGATAGAGCATGCTGTGCACATCCTGTTGCGATTGTGCATCGCCATCGATGACAATATCACTCTTCCACAATTCATCCCAGGCTCTGTTATGAAAAAGGATCAGTCTTTCCCTGCCTTCCAGTTTCGCGAAGATGGTGAGGCGCTCCGCCTCATTCAAAGGATCTTCATGATGGGCCGATGTGATGGAGGACCCTGCAACTGAAAAATGATATACCGTTCCCGCAGCGATCTTCCGGCTGAATTTCATGAGGTGCATATTGTTATCCCACATCTCATGAATGACGCGGGGCTCCTGGCCATGTGGTTCGCTGAAGAGAAATGTATTCGAGGCGCACATCAATAATTTTCCCGTCGGACTTTTCGCAGAAGAGGTGAGTAAACTGATCACGACATGCGGCCGGTCAATTTCGTTGTAATAATTCTGAACATCTCTTAATGCATCCGGCGCTTCCATTACGCTTGCACTGGTTATGTCAATGTCTTTCTTCGCGGTGATCGCAATATCCATCAAAACAGTAAATGGCAGGTTTCGCAAGGAATAATAAGTATAGCTCACCGAAGCTTTGTCGCCATAATCAAAAGATGCAGTAAAGCTCGCATGGCGCATATCCAGTTCCTGCTTCATGTTGCTGATGTCTTTTGCACCCAGACGGCGGCCGTCGATATCCAGGTACATATTCAGCAAATTGAAGCTGCGCAGGAAATTGCTGACTCTTCCCCTGCCATAAAGATCATAGGCACCAGCCAGAACAACATCTTTTACTTTAAGCGGTTCAGGTGAAGACACGATGCCGATCATCCCATTCGCTACAGTAATGCCATAGTAGTTGGAGGGGTCAATTTGAGTAGCCGTAATTTTCCAGGGATCCGGAGAGTTGGCAGGCTGACTGATAACAATATGCGAAGTAAGCAGGGAGATGAACAGGAGGAGAAAAAATTTTGGCATATGAAGCAATCTCTGTAGCATTCGGAAAAGTATTTAATTGCAAAGTAATATGTTTCCCTTGTCATTCTGAGTGCAGCGAGGAATCAGCTAGAGGAGAACCTTACTGCCTTCGTCGATTCCTCGCTGCGCTCGGAATGACAAAAGCAATCAACTATTCAACGTAATAAATCCTCCATCTATAGGATAGTCACTGCCGGTAACAAAAGCGGCCTCGTCTGAACTGAGGTAAAGCGCCAGGTAAGCAATCTCCATCGGCTGCGCCATTCTCCCGATCGGTTGCGTTTTAGACAGCTTTTCGAACATTTCCTTTTCCCTGCCGGGATAATTCTTTGCAATAAATCCTTCCACAAAAGGCGTATGAACCCGGCCCGGAGAAATACAATTGCAGCGGATATTGTACGAAATAAAATCTTTGGCGACCGACAGCGTCATACCGATCACTGCGCCCTTGGTCATGGAATAGGCAAAGCGATCGGGTATGCCAACAGATGCGGCAGTGGATGCCATATTGATAATGGAACCGCCTCTGGCTTTCATGAGCGGTATGGCTACATGAAGACAATTGTAGAATCCTTTTACATTGACCTGCAACAGCCTGTCAACATCTTTCCCTTTGGTGTTCTCGGCATTTCCCACGTGTGCGATACCGGCATTGTTAACCAGGATATCCAGGGCGCTTTTCTCCTCCACCAGGTCTTCCATGATTTTCCTTACGGCCGCCTGGTCTGTGACGTCTGCCGGGAGAAAAATTCCATTGCCTCCTGCCTCATGAATATCCGTGATGGTGTTTCTTCCGCCATTTTCGTCCACATCCAACAGGCATACGTATGCGCCTTGTGCCGCGAACAGTTTCGCGATGGACTGCCCGATTCCGCTGCCGGCGCCTGTGATCACCGCTACCTTATTGTCCAGCCTGAACATAATAAAAACAGGTTTTATAGATGATAAAATCGGATGGCATTCGTACGAAAGATCTTATCCTGGTCTTCCGGACTGAAATGCTCCATATATTTTACAATTAAACTTTTCCATTGCACATAGATTCCCGAAACCAACATCACCGGCCAATCGCTTCCAAACAGAAGCCTGTCCGTTCCGAAGGCATCAAAAACAGTATCCAGGTAAGGGTAAAAATCGCCGGCATGCCAATTCTTCCAGGCCGCTTCGGTAAACAGTCCGGATAATTTACAAAATACATTCGGTTGCTGGGCTATTTCTTTCATCAGGAAACGCCAGTTATTGATCTCCCTGTTTTTAATATCCGGTTTGGCGCAATGATCGATCGCCAGCTTTTGGTCCGGACAATGCTCCACAAATTCAACCGCCGCAGGTAGCTGATAATGATAGATCAATACATCATAACTGTAATCATATTTTTTTAGCGCATGAACGCCGCGCTGGAAGCCCTTTCGCAATAAAAAATCATTGGGCTCCGCCTGTACAATGTGCCGGTATCCTTTGATGATCGGATTGGCCGAAAAATGCTGCAGCCTTTCTTCTACATTTTCTGCCTGCAGGTCCACCCAACCCACAACGCCTTTGATGAACGGATGGGTTTTAGCCAGTTCCACCAGGAAATAGGTTTCTGCCTCCGCCTGTTCAACCTGGATGGCCACACATCCGCCCACGGCATTTCTTTTTGCACTCGGCGCAAGGGTTTCCGGCAAATAGTCCTGCTGCAATATTTTCATGTCGTCGGTGATCCAGGTATCGCGGGACTTATTGTATTTCCAGAAGTGGACATGGGAATCAATTGTTGATCCGACGTCTGCATAAGAAGGATTCAGCAATTCATCGTCATTAAGATCTGGCATAGCATGCGGTTAATCGTATTAGAAAATTAAAAAGTTCATTTCCAGGCAACCAATTCCTGTTTTGCATTGCCCAGGCCGTCAATCCCCAGCTCCACGATATCTCCGGCTTTCAAATAAAATGGCTCCGGCTTCTGGCCAAGTCCCACGCCGGCGGGAGTACCCGTACTGATGATATCACCAGGAAGGAGGGTCATGAACTGGCTTACGTACGAGACCAGGAAAGGGACTTTATAGATCAGGTTTTTTGTATTGCTATCCTGCATGGTCTTACCATTGACGGTGAGCCATAGCCGAAGATTGTTGATGTCGGGAATGTCTTCCGGCGTCACGAGCCAGGGACCGATCGGGGCAAACGTGTCGCAGCTTTTTCCCTTAACCCATTGTCCTCCGCGTTCTATCTGGAATGCCCGTTCGCTGTAATCGTTATGAAGCGTATAGCCGGCAATATATTTTCCTGCGTCTGATTCCCCGACATAAGAAGCTCTTTTTCCGATTACAACGGCCAGTTCCACTTCCCAATCCGTTTTCCGGCTGGTACGGGGAATGATGACGCGATCATTCGGACCGTTGATGGCTGTGGTGGACTTAAAAAAGATCACGGGTTCGGTCGGTACGGCTGCGCCTGTTTCTTTTGCATGATCCGAGTAATTCAGCCCGATGCAAACAATCTTTGACGGATTTTTTACCGGTGGTCCGAATCGTTCCACAGCAAAGATCAGCGGGCAGCGGGAAAGATTTTCTTTTATCCATTGCTGCAGGCGGGCAATTCCATCCTGGGCAAAGAAGCCCTGGTCGAAATCTTCTCCAAAAGCACCCAGGTCGCGGTGTTCGCCATTTTCCACGAGCAACCCGGGCTTTTCTTCTCCTGCCTTTCCGTAGCGGAATAATTTCATGCGTTCTGGTTTTGGGAGATAAACTTAGGATTTTTTTTGGGAAGAGAAGTTGACATGACCTGTTTTACAAACTAACACTCATTAGTTTTTTAAACTAATTTTGCATGCCTAAGGCTTCATCGCATGCATGCTACCCATTCAAATATCCGGATTGTAACGGCAACCAGTCTTTTTGACGGCCACGATGCTGCTATCAACATCATGCGTCGCATCCTGCAGCAAAAGGGCGCCGAAGTCATTCACCTGGGCCATAACCGGAGCGTACATGAAATCGTGGAATGTGCCATCGAAGAAGACGTGCAGGCGATTGCCGTTACTTCATACCAGGGCGGACATGTGGAATTTTTCAAATACATGAAGGACTTGCTGGAAGAAAACGGATGCGGCCACATCAGGATATTCGGCGGTGGCGGAGGAACGATCTTACCGGACGAAATAGATGAATTGCATCAGTATGGCATCGCCAGGATCTATTCTCCGGATGACGGCAGGCATATGGGATTGGAGGGGATGATTGAGGATTTGTTGAGTAGGGTAAGGGAGGGCAGCCCCACCCCGACCCTCCCCAATGGGGAGGGTGTGTCCTCTTCAGGGGTTGCTGATAAATGGCTTGTTTCTAAAAATTTGGATGCAGCTAGGTTTGCCTTGGGTGAATGGAAGGATATTATTACGATTTCAAAAGCGATTACGCTGGCAGAAAATGGGCAAGATTATAAATCCCTGTACAATAAATTAAGGAGTCATGACGGGAAATATTTTAAAAGGGCAGATCCTGGCCTATATAAATTATTAAAGGAGTTTTCACTCAGTCACCGAAAGAACCCTACGACTGCTGAAGCAGCTCTATGGAATTTTTTATCGGGAAAACAATTAAACGGAATTAAGTTTAGAAGACAGCATATTATTGACTCCTTTATCGCGGACTTTATTTCATTGCAACATAAATTAATTATTGAGATTGATGGGCTGTATCACCAATTGCCAGAGACAATCGTCAGTGACGAAGAAAGAACTAATATCCTGAACGGACTTGGATTTAGAGTTATCCGCTTTTCGAACGAAGAGATTTTGCATGGTATTGAAAATGTAAAACAAAAAATATTAGCAGAAATAACGGCTACAAGTAGTCAGCAATCTCCAAAAGTCTCCCCCATTGGGGGAGATTTAGAGGGGGCCAGGGGGGTTGCTGCTCCTGTAGTTTTGGGCATCACCGGCACCGGCGGGGCTGGCAAATCATCCGTCACAGATGAAATCGTCAGGAGGTTCCTGCACAACTCCGATGATAAAACAATTGCCGTGGTGTCTGTAGATCCATCGAAGAAAAAAACAGGCGGAGCTTTACTGGGTGATCGCATTCGTATGAATTCCATTCATCACGCGAGGGCGTATATGCGCTCACTGGCGACCAGGGAAAGTGACAGGGCATTGAGCGCCCATGTACAGGAAGCCATCGACATTTGCAAAGCTGCCGGCTATGATTTCATTATCCTTGAATCTGCCGGCGTGGGTCAGAGCGATGCTTCTATTTTGGATCATTGCGACCTGAGCCTCTACGTGATGACCCCGGAATATGGCGCCCCAAGCCAACTGGAAAAAATCAACATGCTGGACTATGCTGACCTCGTCGCGATCAACAAATTCGATAAGGCGGGCGCACTCGACGCCCTGCATGACGTGAGGAAGCAATACAAACGCAACCATAAGCTGTTTACTGCCAAGGACGATGAAATCCCTGTTATCGGCACCGTTGCATCTCAATTCAATGACCCCGGCATCAACGAACTTTTTCAACAGATCATCGACAAGACCGCTGTATTTTTTCAGGAAAGTCAGGTTGATCGCGAACCTGCCGGGCAATCCGGATTCACGAAACCGATCATTCATTCCTCCCGGGCGCGTTATCTCGGTGAAATTGCGGAGCGCATCCGCGAATATGACCAGCTGGTGAAAGACCAGTCGGGCATCGCCACCAAACTGTATCAATTGCACGGGGCCCTGAACATCATGAAAGAAAACCCACGATCAACCGGATCTTCGGAGGAATTAAGGCAGCAAATCGCGTCATATGAAAATCAACTCACCCCGGTCAGTCGAAAACTCATTCATAACTGGTCTAACAAAATAAAAGCCTACCAGGAAGATTTTTATCAATATACCGTTCGCGACCATCTCATCAGGCAGGAAATGTTCACAGAGAGCCTTAGCGGCACCCGGATTCCCAAGGTTGCCCTTCCGAAATACAAGGACTGGGGTGACCTGCTTCAGTGGCAGGCGCAGGAGAATGCACCGGGACATTTTCCCTTCACCGCCGGCGTGTTCCCGCTGAAAAGAGAAGGAGAAGATCCTACCCGGATGTTTGCCGGCGAAGGAAGTCCTGAGCGCACCAACCGGCGGTTTCATTATGTTTCCGCCGACCAGCCTTCCAAGCGGCTCAGCACGGCCTTCGATTCGGTTACCCTGTACGGTGAGGACCCTGGCCCGCGGCCCGATATCTATGGCAAAGTGGGCAATAGCGGCGTAAGCATCGCAACCATAGACGATGCAAAAAAATTATACTGTGGTTTCGACCTCTGCGATCCTAAAACTTCGGTGAGCATGACCATCAACGGCCCCGCACCGATCATCCTTGCTTTTTTTCTCAATGCCGCCATCGACCAGCAATGCGAACAATGGATCACTGCGAATGGTCAGTGGTCAACGGTGAATGAAAAAATTAAACACAAATACAAGCATATGCCCCGGCCGGTGTATTTTAATGCGGATCATTTTGCCGAAGCCGGAACAGGAACCACGACGCCCCTGGGCCTCGGTCTGCTCGGACTCAGCGGCGATGAAGTGCTCCCCGTAGAAATATATCAAAAAATAAAGGGGGAAACGCTGACCCAGGTTCGGGGTACCGTGCAAGCCGACATATTAAAAGAGGATCAGGCGCAAAACACATGTATCTTCTCCACGGAATTTGCGCTGACGTTGATGGGAGATGTGCAGGAATATTTTATCAGCCATGCGGTGAGGAATTTTTACAGCGTCTCCATCAGCGGCTACCATATTGCAGAAGCGGGCGCGAACCCCATCACGCAACTTGCTTTCACTTTGGCTAACGGCTTCACCTACGTGGAATATTATCTCAGCAGGGGCATGGCCATCGATGATTTTGCACCAAACCTGTCCTTTTTCTTCAGCAACGGTATGGATGCGGAATACAGCGTCATCGGCCGGGTCGCGCGCAGGATCTGGGCGAAAGCCATGAAGTATAAGTACAAGGCCAATAAGCGCAGCCAGATGCTGAAATATCATATCCAAACCAGTGGCCGGAGCCTGCATGCGCAAGAAATTGATTTTAATGATATCCGCACGACCCTGCAGGCGCTCTACGCTGTTTATGATAACTGCAATAGTCTGCACACCAATGCCTATGACGAGGCTATTACTACGCCAACAGAAGACAGCGTGCGCCGGGCCATGGCCATTCAATTGATCATCAACCGCGAGCTGGGCAGCGCGAGGACCGAAAATTTTATACAGGGCTCATTTATCATCGAAGAACTCACCGCGCTGGTGGAAGATGCCGTACTCAGGGAATTTGACCGGCTGACCGACCGGGGCGGTGTACTGGGTGCAATGGAAAGAATGTACCAGCGCAACAAGATACAGGAGGAAAGCCTTCAATACGAAAGCCTCAAACACAGTGGAGCGTTGCCTGTTGTAGGCGTGAACACTTTCTTAAATAAAAAAGGCAGCCCGACCATTATTCCAAGACAGGTGATCCGTTCGACAACGGAGGAGAAAGACCTCCAGATCTCCAATTTACAGGCGTTTCAACAGCGCAACGGGAAGCTTGCACCCGATCAGTTGAATAAATTAAAAGAAGTGGCGGTTCATAACGGCAATTTGTTTGAGGCGCTGATGGAGACCGTGAAATACTGCTCGCTCGGACAGATCACCCATGCCTTATACGAAGTAGGCGGACAGTACAGGAGGAACATGTAGCGCTACTCAGGGAGTTATCCTAACTTAACATACTCAACCCATCAGTCATGAAAAAGTCATCCATCCTTTCTATTTGCTTTTTCTTCTGTCTACTCAATTCCGCAACCAGCCAAAGCAATCTCTTTGAAGAAAACCAAACATTGCAAATTCAAATAACCGGCGATTACCATACGGTGCTCGATGATCGTGGTGACAATCCATCTGTTCACGCCCTCCGCCTGTCTTATCGTGAAAAAGATAGCACCGAAATAAGTATCCCGGTGGAAATTAGGACCCGGGGCCATTTCCGTAAGTCCAGGGGAAATTGCGCATACCCTCCTTTGTTATTATCCTTTTCGGACAAAGAGAAATTATCCTCCACCATTTTCCGGGGCCAGAAAAAAATGAAACTCGTCGTACCCTGTAAAGAAGATTCCTATGTGGTCAGGGAATGGCTGGTCTACAAATTATATAACCTGGTGACACCGAAAAGTTTCAGGACAAGGCTGGTGCAGGTGCAACTGAACGATCCGAAAAGGAAAAAGCAGCCATCAGCATTTTATGGCTTTTTGATCGAAGATGAAAAAAAGCTGGCGGAAAGAAATCAACAGGTCGTGATCAACAGAAAAGGACTAAGGCCTGAAGAAGTGGAACGCAGCAACTTCCTCAATATGGCCGTATTTGAGTTCATGATCGGCAACACGGATTGGTCTGTCCAATACCTTCAAAATATTAAGTTAGTTGCAGCAGATTCCAATAAGGTTCCAATTGCCGTTCCTTATGATTTCGACCTGGCCGGTATTGTTGGGGCGAGTTACGCTTTGCCGGCAGAAGAATTGCAGTTGGCTTCCGTTCGTGTTCGCCGCTACCGCGGATATTGTATCCGGGACATGAAAACCTTTGACGATGCCATTGCCCTGTTCAACAAATTAAGAACCGGGTTTTATGAGGTCTATACCAATTGTTCCCTGCTTGATCCAAAATACGTTAGGAATACTACCGAATATCTCGATGATTTTTATAAGACCATCAACGATCCCAAAGCGCTGAAGAAAGACTTTGGTTATCCCTGTGATCCGAACGGAACAGGCAATGTGGTGATCAAGGGATTGGGAAATGACTAGGATGGTCAGACTTGGACCGTCGGACCATAAAGGACCTGGCAGTTCCCGCAAAAAAAACTCCGGCGCTGGGTTTTGCCCAGCTTTGCTTTTGAAAGGGGAATATTACACCGGGGACAAATCTTCCGGTTATAAGCCAGCCAGTGTTTCTTTAACTCGTAAGCCTTTTTCCATTTCAGGAAATCGAAACTGTATTGGCGGGCTTCCCTGATGAGTTGCGTCAGTATTTTCGAGGGGAGTTCGCCGATGATGCTTTCCGGATGGAGCCTGATCCTGAACAACACTTCATTCTTGATGATATTGCCAACTCCGGCGAATATATGCTGGTCCATCAGCGCATCGCAAACCAACAGGCCGGGCCGCTCTTTTAGTTTCTTCCTTGCGAGTTTAGGGTCCCATGCATCGTTCATGACATCTTCCTTCCAATCATACACTTCATCGAGGGGCTCTTCGATAAGGGCAACAGAACAGGTATAAAAGTTTAATTCGCCGTTCTTAAAAACAAACCCGAGTCTTGGTTTGATGTCACGGTGCTCGTCTACCCGGTAGCTGCCGAATAACAAAAAATGGATGCGAACCGTAAGTCCTGGAAAGCAAACCAGGAAATGTTTGCCCCAGCTTTTGAAATCTTTGATGGTCAGGTTGAGTAGCCTGTCCTTGTCGACTTTCGTATTTCCATAGACTGCAAGTATTTTTTTGCCTTTGAATTTCTGCACGGCATCTTTCAGGATAACGATAGAGGGGCCTTCGGGCATTGGAATGATTTTTACTATAAATACAAAACCTGCGCCATGGCGGCCGGCATTTTGGATTCGCGTGCAAAAGAAATTGGTATGAATAATCGGTGGTTGATCGGATGTTCGGGATTTCATTACAAAGATTGGAAGGGTGTTTTCTATCCTGAAAAACTCCCGCAATCCAAATGGTTCAGCCATTATTGCACCCGGTTCAATACACTGGAACTCAACTCAACTTTTTATCGTTTTCCCACGCTGGCCGTACTTCAAAACTGGCATCAAAAAAGTCCGGAGGCATTTACGTTTTCCGTCAAGGCGCCCAGGCTGATCACGCACTATAAGCAATTCAGGGATTGTGCAGCATTACTCCATGATTTTTATTCGACGACCGGGGCGGGGTTAAGAGAAAAATTGGGCGCTGTACTTTTTCAGTTACCCGGAAAAATAATTTACTCCGAAGAAACCCTGCAGCGCATCCTCCAAAGCCTCGATCCGGATTTCACCAATGTCGTGGAATTCCGTCACAGCAGCTGGTGGACTCCGCAGGTATATGAACAAATGGCCGCACGTGCAGTTATTTTTTGCGGAGTAAGCCATCCCCAGTTACCTGATGACATGATTCAGAACAATCCCATAATATACTACAGGTTTCATGGAGTGCCAAGATTGTACTATGACGAATACGATTCAAAAATCATAAAAGACATGTCATCCCGCCTCAAAAATAATCTGCAATTAAAAAGGGCATATATATATTTCAACAATACTGCGGGAATGGGAGCCATTCACAATGCAGAACAACTGATCTCCGCTATGGGGATTTCTGACAAGATTATTGTTTAATTTGCCGTTTCAAACAGGCCCTGATCAGCATGAATCGAATCATTCCTTGCCTCATCGTTTTTCTCTGTTGGAATTGCGCGCCCAATCCCTATCGTGCATCTAATAAAGTCTATACAAAACAAACAAAGGCCATATCAAAACAATTGCAGCAATTACCTGCTAATTATATTGATCCGTCCGTTCAGTGGATCGGCACGACCAATTTTGACCTGCGCAAGCCCAATTTTGTCATCATCCATCATACCGCGCAAAACAGTTGCGAACAGACCCTGGCCACTTTTACGACGGAGCAATCCAAAGTGAGCGCCCATTATGTGATCTGTAAGGATGGAACAGTACATCACATGCTCAACGATTACCTGCGCGCCTGGCAGGCAGGATTGAGCAAATGGGGAAACAATACCGACATCAATTCGTCGAGCATTGGCATTGAGCTGGACAACAATGGATTTGAGTATTTCACCGAGCCCCAGATTAATAACCTGCTCCTCTTGTTGGATACCCTCAAAAAAAAATACAATATTCCGACGGCGAATTTTATTGGTCATGGCGATATCGCCCCAACGCGGAAAGTAGATCCCAATTGGCGCTTTCCCTGGAGGCTACTCGCTGAACATGGATTTGGGAACTGGTTTACTGAAAGTGCTGATGAGATGGCTGCTCCGCATTTCGATCATTTGCAGGCGCTTCGCATCGTAGGCTTCGATATAAAGGACAGCATTGCGGCGATCAATGCATTCAAAAGACACTGGCTCCAGGATACGACCAGCCCGATACTCAGCGATGGAGACTTGAAAGTGCTTTATCATCTTGCAAAGAACTACTGATAGTAGGCCGGTCTGACGGTCCCCGTCTGACCATAGCGAGTCGCACGGGTCAGACGGGGACCGTCAGACCCGAGGGCAAACTAAAAAACCACCTCGCGGTGGCTTTCCATGATAAGTACTGCTTATATATAATTAATGGGTAGGACTCGGTAAGTCGGCGATGGGAAAATGAATTCCTTCTGCAATTTCTTCTACTATTTTCCGGTTAAAGGCTTCCAGGTCCTTTGGACTCCGGCTGGTGATCAATCCATGATCCGAGACGACTTCAAGATCGGCCCAGGCAGCTCCTGCATTTTCAAGGTCACTTCGAATACTGGGAAAGGAAGTCATGTTGCGGCCTTTCAGCATGCCCGTTTCTATGAGCAATTGGGGACCGTGACAAATGGCCGCGACGGGCTTTCCAGCTTCTAAAAATTGTTGAGCGAAATCCACACAATCAGGATTTACCCGCATTTTGTCGGGATTAATTACCCCGCCGGGTATCAGCAAGGCATCGTAGTTATCTTCGTCGGCATCTTCCAATACCACATCCACCGGCAATTCGATGGACCAATGGTCCTTATCCCAGGCCTTAACCTTTTGTCTTTGCGGCGACACAATATCCACTTTCGCTCCTGCGGCTTCCAGCGCATGTTTTGGGCTGGTAAGCTCCACTTCTTCAAAGCCGTTTTCGGTTAAAATGGCGACCCGTTTTCCCGTTAATGATGCCATAAAAAATATTTTAAGGTCATGATATACATCAATATGGGGAAGCAGTTCAAAAATAATACCATGAAAGCAGGGTGGTCGCGGGCTATCCCCTGCGGGAAAAAGAGGAATGCCCTACTCCTGGAAATTTCTATTACCTTTGCGGTCGTTTTGACACAGGCTGCAATGATGATCATTGCAGGATCTTTTGGCCTAATTCTATATTATTTTGCGTTTTACCGAATTTGATTTTAGTTCAGAATTGCTTGAAGGAATTTCAGCCTCTGGCTATGAAACAGCCACTCCCGTTCAGGAGGCCGTGATCCCACCGATACTGGCAGGCAGAGATATCATTGCTTCCGCGCAGACCGGTACCGGCAAAACCGCCGCTTTCCTGCTGCCCATTATGCATATGCTCCTCAAACACCGGCACGAAGGGCAGGTGAGTGTGCTCGTTATTGTGCCCACGCGTGAACTGGCTCAACAGATCGCTCAACATGTGGAAGCCCTCTCTTATTTTACCAATATCAGTTCCATCGCTGTATACGGCGGAAATGACGGCAGCAATTTTGTCAATGAAAAAAAGGCCCTGCAAATGGGCGCCGATATCATCGTTTGCACGCCGGGGAGAATGATCGCCCACCTGAACATGGGATATGTTGCGCTGAAAGGATTGCAGTTCCTTGTGCTCGATGAGGCAGACCGCATGCTCGACATGGGCTTCCAGGATGATATCAGCAAGATCATCTCTTTTTTGCCAGCCAAGCGGCAGACCCTGCTGTTCTCTGCCACCATGCCTGAAAAGATCCGGCAATTGGCTCACAAGATCCTACACAAACCGGCGGAAATTTCGATCGCGATCTCTAAACCACCGGAAAAAATAATTCAAAAAGCCTTCGTGCTTTACCAGGAACAAAAGCTGCCCATGCTAAAATACCTGCTGAAAAATATGCATTTCAAAAGTGCGCTTATTTTTTGCAGCCGCAAACATAGTGTGAAACAATTGGCAAGTGAATTGGAAAGAGCAAAATTTTCCATCGGCGAAATGCACAGTGACCTCGAGCAGATTTACCGCGAAGAAGTGCTGGCCAAATTCACCAATGGGCGCTTACCCATCCTGGTAGCCACCGATATTCTTTCCAGGGGCATTGACATTGACACGATCGATGTGGTCATCAACTACGATGTTCCGCATGACGGAGAAGATTATGTGCACCGGATCGGAAGGACTGCCAGGGCCGAACAGGATGGAAAAGCATTTACTTTTATCGGAGAAAAAGAACAGAGTCGTTTTGCTTCCATCGAAGCATTGCTTGGCAGGCCCGTAGATAAGGAACCCATTCCCCAGCAATTCGGTCCCGTTCCCCTGTACCAGCCCCGTGCAAAATCAAGTCAGGGCGGAAAAAAAAACAATTTTCACGACAGGAAAAAAACCAGCTCATTCAGAAAAAAATAGCCGGGGATGTTTTTTGATCAATTGTTGTACATTTATTTAATACCCATCTGTGCATTTCATGTTGGGATTATTCTTTCGCTTGTTTGCCTCCAGGTAAGTTTATTTCCCGCGATTTTGTCATCGAAACCATAGCCCATGACTGCAGAACAACAACGTTTGAATGTTAATAATGCAAAAAAGATCCCCCTGGAACAATGGGGGCCATACCTCAGTGAACGACAATGGGGAACGGTCAGGGAAGACTACAGCAGCAATGGAGACGCCTGGCACTATTTCCCTTATGACCAGGCCCATTGCAGGGCGTACAAGTGGGGTGAAGATGGCCTTGCCGGAATTTCTGATTTCTTCCAAAACCTCTGTTTTGGCATCTCATTATGGAATGGCAAGGATCCCCTGTTGAAAGAGCGGTTGTTCGGACTCGGCAACAGCCAGGGTAATCATGGAGAGGACGTCAAGGAATTGTATTATTACCTTGACAATATTCCTACGCATTATTACATGGAATACCTGTACAAGTATCCCCAGCAATTATTCCCTTACGAAAAATTATTAAAGGAAAACAGGTTGCGCGGAAAAGACCAGCCGGAATACGAGATCCTGGACACCGGCGTTTTCGACAAAAACGAATATTTCGATGTAACCGTGACCTATGCCAAGCAAAATGCGAAAGACATCTTCATCAAAATAAATATTCTCAACCGCTTTACCGAAGCGGCAGAAATAACGGTACTGCCCACCCTCTGGTTTTACAACCGATGGAATTATGACCTCGATAAAAAACCTGCCATCAGCGTCCGGGATAAAACATCGGTGCGGGCGACCCATAGCCGTCTCGGAACGTATTACTTTTATTATCAGTCACCCAATGACAGGCTGTTTACCGAGAACGAGACCAACCTGCAAAAAGTAACGGGTCAGCCGAATGCGACGCCATTCGTAAAAGATGCCTTTCATGATGCCATCATCAGGGGAGGTAACCTTGACCTCCTCCGCACGAAAAAAAACGGCACAAAATTCGCCCCGGTTTATAAATACCGGGTGCAACCTGGAAAGTCCCAAACGATTTACCTGCGGCTGAGCAATAAATCCCTGGAGAATCCCTTCGCCAGTGGATTTGAATACATTTTTACGAATAGAAAAGAAGAGGCCGATGCATTTTATGGCGATATTCTTTCCCTGCACAGCAACCCAGACGTCATCAACATCCAGCGCCAGGCACTGGCCGGATTATTATGGAGCAAACAATACTATCATTACGATGTAGAGAAATGGCTCACGACCGGCGACGGCATTACGCCGCTCAATGATTCCAAACTGCATGGCCGTAATCATGACTGGAAACACCTCAAGAACCAGGATATTATCGCCATGCCCGACAAATGGGAATACCCCTGGTATGCAGCCTGGGATATGGGTTTCCAATGCATCCCGATGGCATTGGTTGATCCTGCCTTTGCCAAGCATCAGTTGCTGCTGATCATGCGGGAATGGTATATGAAACCGGACGGACAACTGCCCGCCTATGAATGGAATTTCAGTGATGTGAACCCGCCCGTACAGGCCTGGGCCGCTCTGCAGGTATATATGATCGAAAAAGAACAGAGCGGCAAAGGCGATATCGCTTTCCTAAAAAGAATATTTCAAAAATTACTCATCAATTTTACCTGGTGGGTCAACCGAAAGGATCCCAACGGGAACAATATGTTTGAAGGGGGATTTCTTGGACTGGATAATATCGGTGTCTTTAACAGAAGCATTGAATTACCGGAGCAGATGCAGCTCGAACAGGCGGATGGCACCAGTTGGATGGGCATGTATGCATTGAACATGATGGATATGGCGTTGGAAATTGCCATGAAGGACGAAACCTTCGAGGACACCGCAACCAAATTCTTTGAACAGTTCGTGCTGATCGCAGAGGCATTGAATGAACAAGGCATGTGGAATGATGAAGACAAGTTTTTTTATGATACCCTGTCTGTAGGTAATTCTGCCCCAATACAATTGCGCATACACTCCATCGTTGGCATCACTACCCTGTTTGCCGTATCCATTATTGAAAAAAGCAAACTCGACAAGCTCGCTGATTTCAAAAAACGCATTACCTGGTTTGAAAACTACCGGCTGAAGAACAACCGCTTCTGGCCCAATGAAGAAAAAACCGACGGGGAAACCATATTGCTCTCCCTGGTCCCAAGGGAAAGGCTGGTTAGTCTGCTTAGTCGCCTGCTGAACGAAGACGAATTCCTTTCTCCGGGCGGCATAAGGGCTTTGTCTAAGTACCATGAAAAAAATCCCTATTCGGTTACCATCGATCACATTCATTATACGATCCAGTATGACCCGGGGGATTCCACCTCGAACCTGTTTGGCGGCAACTCCAACTGGCGCGGACCGGTTTGGATGCCGATCAATTACCTGATCATACAATCCATCCGCAAGTACGGAACATTTTACGGCAATGCGTTGACGGTAGAATATCCCTCCGGATCGGGGATTCACCTGAACCTGCTGCAGGTGGCAGATGAGCTGACCAGCCGCGTCATCAGTCTTTTTGAAAAAGACATCAAAGGAAACAGTCAGCAATACGGTTCTTACAACTGGTTTTACAGCAAACCAGGCAATGAACACCTTCATTTATTCCACGAATATTTTCATGGCGACAGTGGGCAGGGCCTTGGCGCCTCTCATCAAACCGGCTGGACCGCGCTGGTGGCCGAACTCATCCGGGAGTATTTCAAAGACAAGAAACCGGAAGAAATTAAACAAGCCGTCAGGTTTCGGGAATTTGAAAATGAAGAGTGAGCAGGGTACAGGACACCTGCATACCTCTATTCCTGCAAATTATTCTACTTTTACTGCGATTCAACATCTATGCAAGCGATCATTGAAGACATCAGGAACCTGTTGCATACTTTCAGCAACGACCCCGTGACCGGATTGGAGAAAATCCCCCAGTCCGGGAGCAACCGGGTCTACTTTCGGCTGACAACCACAACAAGATCCTATATTGTTACCCATGGCGTCAACGTCCAGGAAAACAAGGCCTTTATTTATTTCAGCAGGCATTTTCGTTCGCGCCATTGTCCTGTTCCGGAAATTTACGCAGTCAGCGATGACGAAACAATCTATATCCAGGAGGATTTTGGCGACAGTTCCCTCCTCTCCAGGCTCGAACAACAGGGTCATAACGCCTATGTATATGGTCTTTTTCAGCAAAGCCTGAAGGCGTTGGCGCAGCTTCAAATCATGGGTGATGATCAACTGGATTACAGTCAATGCCTCACATCGAAAGAATTTGGCAAGCAGGCCATCCTGAGCGATATGCTGTATTTCAAATATTATTTCCTCGACACCCTGGAGATCCCTTATGACAAGGAAAAACTGATTGGCGATTTCGAAGCTTTCAGCACATACCTGGGGCATGTGGATTATAAATATTTTATGTTCCGTGATTTCCAGAGCAGGAATATTATGATCAAGGACGAAAAAGTACATTTCATCGATTATCAGGGTGGCATGAAAGGTGCGTTGCAGTATGACGTGGCGTCCATGCTCTGGCAGGCTAAGGCAGAATTACCAGATGAGTGGAAGAATGCGCTCCTGAACCATTATATGGATTGCGTGGAAGCATTGCTAAACAAACCCATCGACCGGGTGCGTTTCAGCAGCCAGTACAATGGCTACGTACTGATCCGGCTGATGCAGGTGCTGGGGGCATACGGATTTCGCGGCCTGTTTGAACGTAAGGCCCATTTCCTGATCAGCATTCCGCTTGCACTCAGGAATTTGAAATGGTTCCAGGAAAATAAACAGGTAGGCATCGTGTTGCCCGAATTTGAACGGCTGCTCAACCTCATCGTCGAAGAAAAACTCATCAGTCGTTTTGAACCCATACAGGCAACTGAAAAAACCCCGCTCGTAGTTCATATCAATAGCTTTTCTTACAGAAGGGAAATTCCCGAAGACGCCCAGGGTAATGGTGGTGGTTTTGTTTTTGACTGCAGGGGTGTCCTGAATCCCGGAAGACTCGAAACTTTTAAAGTGCTGACAGGCCGGGACAAGGAAGTAAAGGATTACCTGGAGCAGCAAACCAAAATGCCCGAATTTTTGAACAGCGTGTACGATATAGTGGATATTTCGGTCGAAGATTATATCAAAAGAGGTCATGGCAGCCTCATGGTCAGTTTCGGCTGCACCGGTGGCCAACACCGAAGTGTATACGCAGCAGAGGCATTGGCGCGGCACTTGCGCAATAAATTCAAGGTGAACATCACACTGCGGCATGTGGAGCAGGAGGCGAAGCAGTGGGTGAATGGAGGGTAGTTGATGAGTTGATTGGTTGAATAGTTGATTGGTTTTGAATTCCTTTATTTGTTTACTATGTACTATCTCGTATACGGATTTTTTTATTTGTTGTCTCTTTTTCCGCTTTGGATGCTTTACATTCTTTCTGATTGCGTGTATGGATTGTTATATTATGTATTCGGGTACCGGAAGAAAGTGGTTATGGATAATCTTGCGATTGCTTTTCCGGAAAAGACGGAGGCAGAACGAAAAAAGATCGCAAAAGCCTTCTACCATAATTTTGTTGACAATTTTATCGAGACGCTAAAATTACTTTCTGCGAGTTCTGCTTTCTTCAAAAAACATTTTGTATTGGAAAATCCCGAAGTATACGAACAGTATTATAGCCAGGACAGGAAATGTCAATTGCATCTCGGGCACAATTTCAATTGGGAATTGGCGAGTATTACTGTTCCGTTTTATACTGCCTATACTTTTATTGCTGTCTACATGCCCATTGAAAACAAGATATTCGAACGATTGCTCAAGCACCTGCGCTCGCGTACCGGCACCATCATGCTACCCGCCACTTCGATGAGCAAATCCATCCTGCCCTACCGCGAAAAACGATATTTGCTTGCGCTGGTGGCCGACCAGGCCCCAGGTGATCCTTCCAAAGCGTATTGGTTGAATTTTTTTGGGCGGCCCACGCCAATCGTCCGCGGCCCGGAACGCGGTGCTTCGGCGGGAAATATTCCGGCTGTCTTCGCAGAAATCCATAAAGTAAAAAGAGGCTATTACAGTGCAAGGCTGGAGTTGGGAGATGAAAATCCAAGGCTTTTGCCCGAAGGCGAGCTGACCAGGCGCTATATTGGATTCCTGGAACGCTCCATCAAACAATATCCTGCTATGTGGTTATGGAGCCACCGCCGCTGGAAGCATGGATGGAAAGAAGAATATAAGGAGCAGTGGATCGACCTGGTTCCTCCACCCCCGGCAGATTAATTCAATACGCTATTTTCCTTGACCACTTCGACGCCTGGCTGTTCTTTGATCGCAGCCCATCCTCCGAGTACATTACGAATATTATGAAAGCCCTGTTTTTTCAGCAATGAACTTGCAATGATGCTTCGGTATCCTCCCGCGCAGTGAACATATACGTTCTGGTTGTCTTCAATATTGGCCATGGTTGCGGGATCAATCAGACTGTTGACCGGAATATTCACTGCTCCCAGCATATGACCATCTGCAAATTCAATTTCCCTTCGAACATCCACGATCACGAGTTTGTCGTCAAAGCGCAGGTCCATGGCCAGTTCGTCTGCGGCTATGGTAATGATCATGTCGATGGGCTCATTGGTTTTCTTCCAGCTGTCAAAGCCTCCCTCGAGGTAGCCTTTCATTTTGTCAAAACCTACCCTGGCCAATCGTATCACACTTTCCTTTTCCTTTCCAGGTTCAGTTACGAGCAAGATGGGTTTATCGAAAGACAACAGACTGCCCGCCCATTCTGCGAATCGTCCGTTTAAACCGATATTGACCGACCCGGCAACAAAACCTTCCGCAAATAGTGTGGCTTCACGGGTATCCAGTACCGTGACATCATCCTGCTTCATCAATTCCCTGAAGGCTTCTACAGTCAATGGCTTTAGTCCTTCCACAAGTACATCATCCAGACTTTCGTATCCTTCCTTGTTGATCCTGGCATTGATGGGAAAATATTGTGGTGGTGTTGCCAGTCCATCTGTTACCGCCTTAATAAAATCTTCTTTTGTCTGCGGTTGTAATGCATAATTGGTTTGTTTCTCATCCGCCATTGTACTGTAGGTTTCCGGTCCGATGTTCTTGCCGCAGCTGCTTCCCTGGCCATGGGCCGGGTAAACGATGACTTCATCCGGAAGCGGAATAATTTTTTCCCGCAAAGAATCGTACAGCATCGAGGCCAGCTGTTCCTGATTCAAATTGCCGCTGCTCAGATCCGGCCTTCCCACATCGCCAACAAACAACGTATCGCCTGTAAAAATTGCGGCAGGTTTCCCGTTTTCATCTTTTACGAGGTAACAGGACGATTCGACGGTATGACCTGGCGTATGCAGAACTTGTAGTCTGATCGCACCCAGCGAAAATTCTTCCGCGTCGGAAGCTTTATATATGGGAAAATTTGTTTCTGTGAAGGGACCATAAATAATCGGAGCACCCGTGGTCTTGGAAAGGTCCAAATGCCCGCTCACAAAATCAGCGTGAAAATGTGTTTCAAAAATATATTTGATGGTTGCGCCACGTTCAATGGCGAGGTCAAGATAGACTTCGACGTCCCTTAATGGATCCACGATGGCGGCTTCACCTTCGCTTTCAATATAATATGCAGCCTCACTCAAACAGCCCGTGTACAATTGTTTAATGAACATTCGCTTTACTTTATGCAAAGTTAGACAATCAGCATAAAAAAGGAAATGGAATCGTCAATTTAAACAAAAGACATATAACAATTTAATCAATTAATGAATCTACACATTTCATAATATCAGCGATTCGGTTGTTGTTGATGGTATAGTAAATGAATTTGCCTTCTCTTTCCGTTTTTACGATCCCGGCTCTTCTCAAAATGGCCAGGTGTTGCGACGCAACAGATTGCTCTAATCGCAGCTGAACATACAATTCAGTAACAGTCAGCTTTTTATTTTCATCCAGGATCCTGATAATCTGTTGGCGAAGTTTGTGGTTGAGTGCTCTTAAAATCATGGCTGCCTTTTTTAGGTTCAGGAAGTCCACTTTTACCGCTGTTCCCGTGGAAGCATCTGCATTTAAAATCATCCAATAATTACTTGTAGTTAAGCTCATAGCTGATCAGGTTTAGTTTTTGATGCCAAGCACACACAAATTTAACCCTAAGACGTAATAAACCCGAGAATAGATGCTTGAAACTTATAATATATTCATTTTTTTATATGAGTATGAAATTCCTTGAGATAAACGGGCTCTGTGGAGGTTATATCGGTGAATTCGCGGGAAAGGAATTTCCTATAGGCTAAAACAGCCAGATGACTGGCCACAAATGGCGTCTCGAAAAACAGGGCTTTACCGGTCCGGATCATGCTTCGCCATTTTATAGTCCCGCTACCTAAGAAAAGCATAGTATATGAAGATAGCAGATTCTCAAATGAATTTTTATCTAATATCTTGGCAGCCGGGGCAACCAATTCTTGCAAGTCCATGGTATAGACTGCCGTGAAAACCTCCAGGCGCCGCGCGTCGATCATAGGGCAAATAAGGAGTTCTGACCCAGGATCCAGTTGCTGCACCGCGGCATACGCCATAATTTTAAGGGTGTTTTCTGTTATCATCGGGATTTTCAACGCGTAGCAAAGGCCCTTTGCCGCAGCCATTCCAACGCGCAAACCGGTATAAGACCCTGGACCTGCCGAAACAGCAACAGCGGCCAGATCCCTCATCGTATATCCGGCATGCTCCAATATTTCCGAGATGGCGATATGCAACCAGGACGCATGGTCCTTCTGTTCCCCGTTCTGCAGGATGGCCAGGATGGAGCCGTCTAGCGAAAGGCAGATCCCCGCTGATTCGGTGGCTGTGTCTATGTTTAATATTAGTGGCATATACATATAAAAATGGAGGGGCCGCCGCCCGCCCTACAGTTCATCTATCAACCCCTTTGAAATCTCATACAGTGCATCCGTTTTCTTTAGTTCAACAAGCAATTCATATATATTTTTTAGCCCAATCCTTTTACTCCATTCGAAAGGACCGTAAGGGTAATTGGTTCCTAATTTCATGGCAATATCGATTTCGTCTTTACTGCTGATCTTTTCATGGAAGGTGAAATAGGCTTCATTGATGATCATGGCAATGATCCTCGCACTGATCATTCCGGGAACATCAGCCACTCGTTGAAAAGTTCAATCGTCCGAAAATATCGGCCGCCGAAGCTTCGGTGGCTTTGTCGGCGGCTGATATTTCCACCAGCCTTCTTCCAAAAAAACCCGGCCAGGCATTGATGCGGATAAAAGGTTGATTGATCAATGCCAGCGTATACGCAACTGAATTAATAAAAACAGGCCGCGGCAGACATTGCGACAAGATCTTTATCGTTGCGGGATCCGGACTGAACACAAAATCAAAACAGGCATCGACATTTTCCTCCCGCAATTGAGTAGCTGATGTTACCCAGGTCCACGCTACGCTTTGGGGAATTTTCTTTGCCAGTATCTCTTCTTTCTGTTGAGGACTCGCCAGCGCCGCGATTCGCATTGGGTCAATTTTTGATGTAAAGAAAAACTATTTAGATCAACACGACACCCGCACCCTCAAATTTTTCTATTTTTGGTTCATGGAAAAAAAGATCATCAACACGACCCAGGCACCTGCGCCGATTGGTCCCTATAACCAGGCAGTTCTTGTTCGCGATACCCTCTATATTTCCGGGCAGATTGCCATCAATCCAGCAAACAACCAGATCGAAGCTGAGGATATTATCGGAGAAGCGCACCAGGTCATGCACAACCTCAAGGCGATACTCTCTGAGGCAGACATGGATTTTAATAACGTGGTGAAAACAACGATTTTTTTAAGCGATATGTCTCTCTTCACCACGGTCAATGAAATTTATGGAAAATATTTCAGCGGTGAATTTCCCGCACGAGAAACCGTTGCCGTTAAAGGCCTGCCGAAGAATGTGAACGTGGAGATCAGTATGATTGCGATGAGGTGAACAATGGGCAATGGGCAATAGGCAATAGGCAAACTGATTGACACATTGCCTATTGCCCATTGCCTATTGACTTCAAAACTCCCAATTCTTTCCCAACCTTGATAAATGCCGCAATGGCTTTGTCCAAATGCGCCTGTTCATGCGCGGCGCTCAATTGCACACGGATGCGTGCTTTTCCTTTGGCGACTACCGGGAAGAAAAACCCGATCACATAGATGCCTTCATCCAGCAATTTTGCCGCGAACTGCTGTGCAACTTCCGCTTCATAGAGCATGATGGGAACGATCGGATGATCCCCGGGCCTGATCTCAAACCCCGCCTCTTTCATTTTTGTTCTGAAATAAGTTGTATTGTATTCCAGTTTATCCCTCAATGCAGTCTTTTCGCTAAGCATATCCAATACCGCAATGGACGCACCGGCAATCGAAGGCGCGAGGCTATTGGAGAATAAGTACGGACGGCTTCGCTGACGCAGCATTTCTATGATCTCTTTGCGCCCGCTGGTAAAACCGCCGCTGGCGCCGCCCAGCGCCTTTCCAAGGGTTCCGGTGATAATATCTATCCTGCCCACGACACCCCGGTATTCATGCGTGCCCCTACCCGTCTTGCCGAGGAATCCGGAAGAATGACATTCATCAATCATCACGATGGCATCGTATTGATCGGCAAGAGCGCAGATCTTATCCAGCTGGGCAATCGTTCCATCCATGCTGAAAGAGCCATCGGTTGCAATGATCCTGCTTCTCGCCTGCGCGGCGGCCTTCAGCTGCAGTTCCAGGTCATCCATATCATTGTGTTTGTAACGAAGTCGCTGTGCCTTGCACAACCGGACCCCGTCAATGATGGATGCATGATTCAATTCATCGGAGATAATCGCGTCCTGTTCACCAAACAACGGCTCAAATACACCACCATTGGCATCGAAGGCTGCCGCGTATAAAATGGTATCGTCAGTCCCGAGGAAGCTGGATAATTTCCGTTCCAGTTCTTTGTGAATATCCTGAGTGCCACAAATAAAACGCACACTGCTCAATCCATAACCGCGCGAATCAATGGTTTTATGCGCCGCTTCAATGACCCGGGGATGCGAAGAAAGTCCCAGGTAATTGTTTGCGCAAAAATTTAACACTTTTTTTTGTGCTTTCCCATCAGCGGTCTTCACGGTAATTTCAGCGCCTTGTTCACTCGTGATGATCCTTTCTGATTTCAACAAGCCCGCAGCTGTTATTTCAGCTAATTCGCCTGCTATTCGTTTGACAAAACTTTCATTCATAAAGGGATTTTTTAGCCAGGCCAAAGGTAAGCAGATCGCACATGGACACAAACAGCGCTTACCCATGCAACATTATTTCAAACAGCCTGTCTCTTATAAAGCCAGATATTTAGAGATTCTGTAACTTTTTTTGAATTAGCTTCGCAAACAAGAGAACCAACCGCTTCATGAAACCGGGAACTCATATCCGAGTGTTTATTTTAGCCCTCCTTATCTCCGCGAGCCTGTTTCTGCTTGCTTATAGCAGAAGCCACTCTTCGGCAACAAATGAATGCCCCAGCAGCAAAAAATGCGAGCAAATGCAAAATCAGACCGAATTCATCATCTGGGATTCCTTTTCCCATAATTTTTAGTACCGGGGCTGGGATCTTCTCAATTTATTGTAAATCAATTTATTACTCTTTAACCGTGGGAGATTTTCTCCTTAAAAAAACCGCGCAGGACTGTAACATTTTGTCACCGTCCTACGTATAAGGTTTATATAAGAAGGGAATCATCCTGCCAGACCGTTTGCTTATGACTGAGAAAGAATATAATGAATGTGTAACCAACCACGCAGACAATGTTTACCGTTTCATCCTGAAAAACCTACGGCATGAAGAAGATGCCAGGGACGTGGTTCAAACCGCCTTCGAAAAACTTTGGCGCAGCAGGCAGGAAGTCGCGGCGGTAAAAAGCAAGTCTTATTTATTTACTGTTGCGTATCACCAGATGATTGACCATCTTCGAAAGATCAAACGGGTGCAACTCCGGGATGAATTTTCAGAAATGGCGAAAGTGCAGGAACGCCCGGCGCAGCATCTCAAAAAGATCCTGGAAGAAGCTCTGGCCAGGTTGAATGAAACGCAAAGATCATTGGTTATGCTGAAAGACTATGAAGGTTATTCTTATGATGAAATCGGTCAGATCACTGGTCTCACCGAGAGCCAGGTAAAAGTCTACCTCCACCGGGCAAGGATTCAACTTAAGAATTACCTGGTCAGCGTAGAAAATGTGATGTAGGCTGATCTAAAAGATGAATGGCTATTATGAATATCAATAGAAATAATTACGAAGAATTTTTCCTCCTCTATGTGGACCATGAATTGTCTGCATCTGAGCGAAAAGCGGTTGACGCTTTTGTAAAGGAAAATGCGGACCTGGCGGAAGAATTGAATATTCTGCAGCAGTCGAAAATGCAACCAGACCGCGCGATCATCTTCGAAAATAAGAAATCACTGTTGAAACATCCGGCCGGAAATTCCCTGATCAATGAATTCAACTATGAAGAATTCTTTGTACTCTATGTGGATGGTGAATTGAGCGAATCTCAAAAAAATGACGTGCAGGAATATGTTCTTTTACATCCCCGGCTGAAACAGGAGCTGGATCTTTTGCAACAGACCTGCCTGGTGCCTGACCAGCAGATTGTATTTGAAAGAAAAGAAGTTTTATATAGACAAGAAGAGGAAGAAAAGGTCATACGATTACGGTTTCCCTGGATCAGAATGGCTGCTGCTGCCATTATTTTGTTGCTTGCCGGTTTCCTGGTTTTCAGGTATGCAGGCAGTCGTGCTAAACAAACCAATATTCCCGCTAACCGGTCTGTCGCTGCCGCAGAAAATGATAACCTGAAAAAAAATGATGTGGCCCATGTAACTCCTGCAACGAATGATTCGTTATATCATGCAAAGCAGGTTGAAAGAGCCGTCACGATGCAGGTCCCTGATAAAAAAGTAAAAGGCGATCCCGTACCGAAAAAGTACCCGCGCTCTGTGGATGCGGAATCTGATGAGTCTATGACGAAATTATCTCCTCCTGTGCACAGTAAGACCAATGAACGGGCTCCGGTGCTCGAGACGGGAAAAACAGAAATTCCCGCTCCTGCTACCCTGATCGCCGCAACAGACCACCAGGCTCAAAACAAAGCGCCTGAAGCTGAAACGGAAACAAAACAAAGCAGCAAAGGAATTGCTTACAATGATATGACTGCAGATACAGAAAACGGAATCAGCATACTGACTTCCTCTTCCGCCGGAAAAAATAAAATGCGTGGTTTCTTCAGAAAAGTATCCCGTGTTTTTGAAAAAAGAACCGGGATTGACGACGAGAGCAACAAAAGGGCTGTACTTGTCGGGAACTTTCAAATCGCATTGAAATAATTATTTATTAAACGTGAAATATGAAACAACAATTTTTGTTCATGGCAGGGTTATGCCTGTCCCTGTGCGGCCTTGCTCAAACGGATACTATCCCGAAAACAGATGCTCATGTAGATACACTGCACATCGGAACCATGATCATTGTAAAAAAGGGCGATCCCTATAGTGGAGATGGAACCGAAGTACACATCAACAGGCGTCATTATTACAAACCATCCAATATCAGCACCAATTGGGTGATCGTAGACCTGGGATTCGCCAACTTCAACGACAAAACCAATTATTCTTCAGCGGCCGCGCAGCAATTTGCGCCGGGCAGCACCAGTGACTGGTTTAATTTGCGCAATGGAAAATCAGTGGACGTGAACATCTGGCTTTTTATGCAGCGACTGAATGTGATCAAACATGTTGTGAACCTTAAATACGGTTTGGGCATCGAACTCAACAATTACCGGTATACCGAGGACATCAGGTACCAGACTGCTCCAACACGGGTGATGATGGATACGATTCACTTTACTAAAAACAAACTGGCAGCTGATTATGTAACGGTACCCTTTATGCTGAATTTTAATTTCACGCCGCACCGCAGGGAAGGATTTGGAATTAGTGTGGGAGCAAGTGCGGGCTATCTTTATAATTCCCGGCAGAAACTCATCAGTAGGGAATTCGGGAAAAAGAAGACACACGATAATTTTGACCTCAACCCATGGAAAATATCCTGGATCGCCGAAGTGCAATTGGGCCCTGTAAAATTATACGGATCCTATGCTACGCAAAGCATGTTCAAGACGGGATTGGACCAAACTCCTTACACTGCGGGCATCCGGTTAAGCAATTGGTAACACCCATTCCAGAAAGGGGAAGCTGTACCTTTTTAAGAGAATAAACTGGTAGCCTTTTCACCACCGGTTTATTTTTTTAAATCCCTGTAAACCAATCGTTAAATTTTGTTAACAGAGAAAATATTTGCCTCGTTCACCGCGTTTAGGATGGATTAAATGATGGTGAAATGACCATGAAAAAAATCCTCATTCTTCCTGTCGCAATGTTTATCCTTTTCGGATTCCGTGAAACGAATAAAAGAACCAGGCACAGGAGTTTTTTTAATCGCCACCTCGATGGAGAGATCACCATAGTTGTGGTTAAATCAACGTATGAATTAAAGGTTTACGACCAGGATGGATGGTATGCAACCTATCCTGCAGTATTCGGCAGCAAATCGCTGGACGATAAAATGATGGAAGGAGATCGGAAGACGCCCGAAGGTGTTTATCATATTGCCTCCAAAAGGCCCCATGAAAAATGGGATAAGATGATGCTGATCGATTTTCCAACCCAGGCAGACATTGACAAATTCAATGAGCGCAAAGCCAAGGGTCTGATTCCAAAAGGCAAAAAAATAGGCGGCGGCATCGCGATCCATGGCACCTGGGCCCATGATGACCTTGCCGTGGATCTCTATCAAAACTGGACCAACGGATGCATTGCCCTGAAATGCGAAGACGTTGATGAACTCTACGAAATGGCGCCCGTGGGGACGAAAGTTACCATCCTAAAAGATGAATAAGATTTCTTTCCCCTAAAGCTTTCCACTCTTAATCTCCTCCACAACCGACGGATCAAGCAAGGTTGTAGTATCGCCGAGATTAGTGGTTTCGCCTTCAGCAATTTTTCTGAGTATCCTCCGCATGATCTTGCCGCTCCTTGTTTTCGGCAGGCCCTGTACAAATTGAATTTTATCTGGCTTGGCAATGGCCCCGATAACCCTGGCCACTGTTTGTGCGATACCAGCGCGGTAGAGTTTTTCATCACCCGAACTTCCCCCGTGGTAGATCACGAAGGCATAAATGCCCTGTCCCTTGATGTCATGCGGATAGCCCACTACTGCACTTTCCACCACGCCGGTATGCATATTGATGGCATTCTCCACTTCGGCTGTGCCTATCCGGTGGCCACTCACATTCAGCACGTCATCGACGCGGCCGGTAATGCGGTAATTGCCGTTTTCATCCCGGAGCGCCCCATCTCCCGTAAAATACAGGTTTGGATAGGTAGCAAAATAGTTCAGGCGGCAGCGCTCATGGTCTCCGTATGTTGTCCTGATGATGGATGGCCAGGGAAATTTGATGCAGAGGTTTCCGTTTGCAGGATTGCCTTCCACTTCTTTGCCATTTTCATCCACCAGCACAGGCTGTATACCGGGCAGGGGCAGGGTGGCGAACGAAGGCTTTTGCGGCGTGATGCCGGCGAGATTCGAAATTAAAATACCCCCGGTTTCCGTCTGCCACCAGGTATCAACAACCGGGCATCTGCCCTTGCCGATATTTTCGTGGTACCAATGCCAGGCTTCTTCGTTGATCGGCTCTCCAACCGTACCCAGCACTTTCAGAGAGCCCAGGTCTTTATTCTGTACATGCTCCAGTCCAAATCCCATCAGACTGCGAATGGCAGTAGGTGCCGTGTACAATATATTTACTTTGTATTTGTCCACGATATCCCAGAATCGTCCGGCATCGGGCCAGGTGGGAATGCCTTCAAACATCAGGGCACAGGCGCCCGCGCTAAGCGGACCGTACACGATATAACTGTGGCCGGTGATCCATCCAATATCGGCCGTGCAAAAATAAATGTCTCCCGGTTTATACTGGAACGTGTTGACAAAGCTGTAATTGGTATACACCATGTACCCACCGCAACTGTGGACCACGCCCTTGGGCTTGCCCGTCGATCCCGAAGTATAGAGAATGAAGAGCATGTCTTCTGCATCCATAACTTCTGCCGGGAAACCGGGATTTCCTGCAGCCTCCACTTTCCTGATCTCATCTTCCCACCAGGAGTCTCTTCCGGCGATCATACTAACGGGCTGCCTTGTACGCGAAAGCACGATGACCTTTTTTACTGATGGGCAACTGCCGAGTGCGTCATCGATCACTGACTTTAGCGGAATTTCTTTGTTGCCCCTGAACCCGCCGTCCGCGGTAATGACCAGGCTGCATTGTGCATCCTGTATTCTGTCTGATATGCTCTGTGCAGAAAATCCGCCGAAAACCACGGAATGGATAGCGCCGATCCTGGCGCAGGCCAACACCGCAATCGCCAGTTCAGGAAGCATGGGCATGTAAATGCATAACCTGTCGCCCTTTTTAACCCCATTGTTTTTCAGGACATGGGCGAACTGGCAAACCTTCGCATGCAGTTCCCGGTAAGTAATCCTGCGGTTTGCCTCCGAAGGATCATTGGGCTCCCAGAGTATGGCCGGCAGATCGCCCTTTGATTCCAAATGCCTGTCGAGACAGTTTTCCGTGATGTTTAATTTTGCACCCTGGAACCATTTTATGCTGGGTTCAGTGAAATTCCATTCCAGCACCTTATCCCAGGTGCGCCGCCAAAAAAAATGGCTGGCAACCCCGGCCCAAAAACCTTCCGGGTCTTCGACACTTTTTTTATAGGCAGACTGATACTCCGGTAATGATGTAATCTGATAGGGATACTCCATATGATAAGCAATGATTTAATCTCAGGGAAAAAATTCCAGGCAGTAAAAATAGAATTTAAACCGCAAATGGAATTACCCTTCGATTTACTTGTTTTCCTTGCCTGAAAAGGATATTTTTGATCTCGTTTTATTTCCTCACCGAGTTCAAAAATGCAGGAGGGCAGACATATGAAATTCGCAATGCTTTCGGTTACCTATTCCGGTTTGTTCTACGCCGGCAAGGCACTTAGCCTGGAACAGCAGATCCATAAGGCCAAGGACCTGGGCTTCGACGCCCTGTCTATAGAAACCAAGCGTCCGATCGCTTCCCCACTTGATTTAACCAAGGAGCAAAGGGCAAGACTGAAATCGATTTCCGCGGATGAAGGAATCCCGATTTGTGCGTTAGAAAGTCTGTCCGATTTTTCCGGAAGGCATATGGAAGACCGCGAAAACAATATCGCTATGATGCACCTGGTGCTTGACCTGGCCCGGGATCTCGGTGTAGATCTCGTGAAAGTTTTTGCGGCATGGCCGGGCATCATCAATGACGAAGAAGATGTCGCGATGTATGCACAATACGATCGTTTCCCATACTACAAACAATTATACCCCGATGACCTGCGCAAATGGAGCCGCGCCGTGCAGGGAGTTCGTGAAGTGGCGGACAGGGCAGCCGATATGGGCATAACCCTTGCGCTGCAAAATCATGCTCCGGTTATACGGGCAGGTTATGAAGACGTACTAGCCATGCTGCAGGAGATCGACAGGGAAAATGTAAAACTTTGTCTTGACGTTCCATTATATGGCGACCGCCAGGGCGATCAATATGTGCGCGAGTCAGTAGAAAAATGCGGAGAGCATGTTGTGCTAACCCATTTCGGAGCCTGGAATTTTATTCAGCAACCCGATGGCGAGATCGTGCAGGGCCCATCACCTTCTTTTGACGGTCCAATTAATTACAAAACCTTCTTCAAGGGATTGGAGCAGGCAGGGTACAATGGATACCTGGTTGGAGAATATTGCCTTCCTGTAATCAGGAACCACCAACTCGCAGGCATCGAAGAAGTGGATAAGGCCATGAAACTCGCGACAAAATATATTAAGGACCAGGTGAAGAGCGGTAAACCAGTGATGGCATAGCGAAGCGAGTCGGGAGTCTTTACGCTTGTCATTCCGAGCGAAGCGAGGAATCGGCACAATAGCGACTCTGTTTTATTACTGATTCCTCGCTTCGCTCGGAATGACAAGGGTTTGCTTTACTCAAAGTAACAGGGCTTTTTGTCCGACCCAAAATTCCCGCAATGACCCCCAGCTTCCTGAAAGTCCGGCTTCGCCTGATGATGTTTTTGCAGTTCTTTATCTGGGGAGCATGGTACGCCACCGTAGGAAATTATATGAGGCACTCAGGGATGACCTCCCTGATCTACCTGGCTTATCTCGCGAGCCCGATCGGCTCCATACTTTCTCCTTTTTTTCTTGGAATGATTGCAGATCGCTTTTTCTCCGTACAAAAAGTGATGGGTGTAATGCACGTACTGGCCGGAATCATGATTTTCGCAGCGCCCTATTTTGCAGAAGGTCCCTGGCAATCCCCCGCCATTTTTCTCCTGCTTTTGTTGTTGCACATGCTTTGCTATATGCCGACGGTCGGACTGGCAACGGCAACAGCCTTTCACCTGCTGGAAGATAAAGAAAGAAGTTTTCCATCGATCCGGGTTTTCGGATCCGGTGGATGGATCGTGGCGGGCTTCCTGGTGAGTTATGTATGGAAGGCCGACAGTACTGCGCTTCCCTTGCGGGTCGCTGGCCTGGCGGCAGTCCTGATGGGACTCTATAGTTTCACCCTGCCCAACGTGCCACCTCCGGGCGCGGGTAAACGATCTTCTTTCCGCGACATTACTGGATTGACTGCGCTGTCCAGGCTCCGCTCAAAACCTTTCCTTGTGTTCATCGTCAGCCTGCTGCTGACGAGTATTCCACTCGCTACCTACTATGCCTATGTGCCGCTTTTCCTCAGGATGGCTGGCATGGCAACACCTGCCTTTAAGATGACCTTTGGCCAGATGTCTGAAATTTGTTTCCTGCTGTTGCTGCCATGGTTCTTTATCAGGCTCGGCATCAAATGGGTCTTCATTGTCGGCATGTCTGCCTGGATGCTGCGGTATGCGCTTTTTGCTCTCGCCGCTACCCATCCGATGACCTGGATGATGATCCTTGGAATTGTTCTGCACGGTGTATGCTATGACTTCGTTTATATTGCCGGGCAAATTTATATCGACAGGAAGGCGTCTGTTGATATTCGGGCACAGGCCCAGGGGCTTTTCGTGATGGTTTCCTATGGCATCGGCCAGGGCCTGGGTACCCTCTTCGCGGGCTGGATCTTTAACCGCATCATGAGCAGCGGCGCCGGACAATCACTCGCTCAGTGGCAATTCTTCTGGTTTGTGCCCTTGCTTTTTGCAACATTGATCACTTTTCTATTTGCCTTTGGATTCAGGGAAAAAGCAAAATGAATTGCTGCTTCCCGCCCACGCGTCTTGGAGCCTGCCGATAATTCGATATGAATGATGAATTTTTCATAATTTATAGGCCTAAACCAAAGCTTGCCACATGAAAATGACTGCCTCCCTGGTTCAATTCACCCTCATTGCAGCATTGGGTGGGCTACTCTTTGGATTTGATACCGCCGTAATTTCAGGCACAACCACTGACCTGGTCAGGGTCTTTCACCTGGAGGATTCGACGCTGGGGCTCACCGTAGCCATCGCCCTGATCGGCACCATCCTGGGCTCGCTGGTAGCAGGCTTTCCCGCAGAAAAATTCGGGCGTAAAAAAGTCCTGATCACTGTGGCCACTCTTTATTTTGTCTCCGCCCTGGGCTGCGCATTCTCCAACAACTGGTATGTATTCCTGCTTTTTCGCTTCCTGGGTGGGATTGGCGTGGGCGGCTCTTCGGTAGTGGCTCCGTTATACATCGCAGAAATTGCGCCGCCAGCTATCCGCGGCAGGCTGGTTGGAGTTAACCAATTCAATATTGTCTGTGGTATCCTAATCGCATTTTTATCCAACTACCTCATCGCAACCCATGTTCATGATGATGCCTGGCGTTGGATGCTGGGGGTACAGGCCATCCCCTCCTTTATATTCTTCGTGTTGCTTTTTTTTATTCCCGATTCCCCACGCTGGCTTGTCAAACGTCATCGCGATGAGGAAGCAAAAAAAGTCCTCCTGCGCACCGGCATCGCCAATGCGGATGCGCTTGTCCGTGAGATCAAGGATTCCATTCATTCGGAAACAACTGCCGAACAGGAATCGTTGTTTTCCGGAAAATACAAACGGCCCATACGCTATGCGGTGTTGCTGGCCATGTTCAACCAACTGGCAGGCATCAATGCTATATTATACTATGCCCCTAAAATTTTCGAGCAGGCTGGTTTTGGAAAAGATTCCGCCATGCTCCAGTCGGTGGGCATTGGCCTCACCAACCTGATCTTTACGATGATCGCGATGTCTGTGATCGACCGTTTCGGACGGAAAACGCTGATGCTTGTGGGTTCTGTGGGGATGATCGTTTTTCTTTCGCTATGTGCTACCGTATTCTATCATCCTTCTGCTGCCGATAAATCATTACTCGTATATCTGGTTGGATTCATTGCATTTTTTGCTTTTTCACAAGGTGCCGTGATCTGGGTGTTCATATCAGAAATATTTCCCAATAAAGTGAGAGAAAAAGGACAATCGCTCGGAACCTTTACGCATTGGGCCATGGCGGCCATCGTAACCTGGACCTTCCCGATCGTAGCCAACCGGCTGGGGGGCGGAACTTCCTTTGCCTTTTTTGCCTTTATGATGGTACTTCAATTTTTATTTGTGTGGAAGGTCATGCCAGAAACAAAAGGAAGATCATTGGAGCAGATACAGCATGAATTGGGAATTGATTGAGTCGGGAGTCCGTTGAACCTTGTCATTCCGAGCGAAGCGAGGAATCTGTCATAATGCCGCTTGGCTATTTTGCCGATTCCTCGCTTCGCGCGGAATGACAAGCGGTTCATTCGACTCCTGACTCCCGACTATATAATTAAACAAACACCCCATGTCTTCCCCAAAAGGAATCTGGAAGGTCATCACTGCTTCATCGCTCGGCACGCTGATCGAATGGTATGACTTTTATATCTTCGGCAGTCTCGCAACGGTTATCGCGAGCCAGTTTTTTCCTAAGACCAATCCAACGGCTGCTTTGCTTTCTACGCTGGCCACGTTTGCCGCGGGTTTTATTGTCAGGCCCTTCGGCGCCTTGGTATTTGGCAGGCTGGGGGATATTATCGGCCGCAAATACACCTTCCTGCTCACGTTGATTATTATGGGCGGATCTACTTTTTGCATCGGCCTGGTGCCGGGATATGACAGCATCGGTTTTGCCGCTCCACTGATCGTGCTGGTATTGAGATTGCTGCAGGGACTCGCCCTCGGTGGCGAATACGGTGGCGCCGCTACCTATGTTGCTGAACATGCACCACTTCACCGAAAGGGATACTATACCTCCTGGATCCAGACGACGGCGACCCTGGGATTATTCGTTTCGCTGGGCGTCATCCTGCTAACCAGGCACCTCCTGGATGAAGATCAGGCAAAATCCATTGCAAAATTCAATGACTGGGGTTGGCGCATACCCTTCCTCGTTTCCATCGTGCTGGTGATCGTGTCGATTTATATCCGTCTAAAAATGAAAGAATCACCATTGTTTTCTAAGCTGAAAACAGAAGGCAGGACATCCGTCAATCCCCTCAAAGAAAGTTTTGCGCATAAAGCAAACCTGAAGATGGTATTGCTTGCCCTGTTCGGTGCAACAATGGGCCAGGGTGTGATCTGGTATACCGGGCAATTCTATGCGCAATCTTTTATTGAGAACGTCTGTAAAATAGATTTCGATCAATCCAGGACCATCCTGATCTGGGCTATTTTAATGGGCACGCCTTTCTTTGTGATCTTCGGCAGCTGGAGCGACAGGGCAGGGCGCAAATGGATCATGATTACAGGAATGTTTCTCGCGGTGATATCCTACCGTTTTCTTTTTGGCCAATTGCTGCGGGCTGCTGATACCAAAGACAAAAAGGAATGGACCGATAAGAAAGAATTGAAGACCAGCCTCGTTCGCATTGCCGGCACGGAAAATTCGATGAGGACGACCACGACAAAAACATTTTATGAGGACGGCATGGTGCTGTCGGAAATAAAAAAGGACACAGTATTTGATGATCCCGCAAGAAAGACAGTTCACCCAGATATCAAAACGTCCAAGATCCTGGGCATGAACAATTATTGGAAGATGGTGGCCATCGTGTTTGTGATGATCATCTATGTGACCATGGTCTATGGACCCATCGCCGCATTCCTTGTCGAAATGTTCCCCACCAGGATCAGGTATACATCCATGTCATTACCCTACCATATAGGCAATGGGGTATTCGGCGGATTGACCCCTTTCATTGCGACTTTGCTGACCACCATTTACACAGGCGACAAACTGGTGGGCCTGATGTACCCGCTGATTATAGCAGGCGTCTGCATCGTGATAGGAAGCATTTACATCAACAACAAAGCTGCTGCCATGGTAGCTGACTAAATAATATTGTCATGAATAAGGTAAAACAATTCGCCGGTGTGATTTGGATCATCCTTGGTCCTGCTGCGATCTGGTATCTACTGAAAACCGCCGCGTCAGAAATCTCAAAAAAACCCATCATCGATACGAAGATTCAGTGGAGTGTTTTTATTGTTGTATTCATACCTATCGCTATTGGGATGGTTTTGTTTGGATATTATGCATTGAAAGGGGAATATGATGAAGCCCCCTGACGGTCTGCCACCCTCGGGGGTTTTCCTTACTTTCGCATCGTAAACCATTTTCATGTCCATCGAAGTCAGGTCGCTTACCAAAAATTACGGGGAACAGAAAGCCATTGACAATCTGTCTTTCAAAGTAGGGCAAGGCGAAATCGTTGGATTCCTGGGTCCTAATGGTGCAGGGAAATCCACTACGATGAAGATTCTTACGGGATTTATTGCCGCCAATTCGGGTGATGCGCTTGTTTGTGGAATTAACGTTAAGGCACAACCGCTGGAAACCAAAAAAAAGATCGGGTACCTGCCTGAGGCCAATCCACTTTACCAGGATATGTATGTGAGGGAATACCTGGATTTTGTTGCAGATGTGCACCAGGTAAAAAATAAAAAACAGCAGATAGAATCCGTGATCAAAACCGTGGGACTGACAGCAGAAAGCAGGAAAAAAATCAGCCAGTTGTCAAAAGGCTACAGGCAGAGGGTAGGGTTGGCCGCCGCGCTCATCCATGACCCCGAAGTGTTGATCCTGGATGAACCTACCAGCGGCCTGGACCCTAACCAGATCATCGAGATCAGGGATGTGATCAGGAGCCTCGGAAAGCATAAAACGGTTTTATTCTCCTCGCATATCCTGCAGGAAGTGGAAGCCATCTGCGACCGCGTGATCATCATCAACAAGGGGATCCTGGTCGCCGATGATCAGTTGAGCCATCTGCAAAACAAAAATTCCCGCAATATCATCCGCGTCAGTTTTAAAGAACCGCTGGAATCCACCTTGCTTGAAAAAATGCGGGCGGTTCAATCCGTCTCGAAGATTGACGACCATCAATGGGATATCGAAACAAAAGAACCGGAAGAAGTAAAGAAACAATTGCTGGAACTGGCTTTGCAGAATAACCTGAACATCGTTTCTTTGCAAAGCGAAAATCAAAGCCTGGAAGATGTGTTCAGGAGTTTAACGACCACAACGGTCGTCAGCCAACCATAACCAACAAACAAACTCATTATGAGCTACATTTCAGAGATACATGCAAGGCAAATATTAGACAGCCGCGGAAATCCCACGATCGAAGTGGATATCGTTACAGACGAAGCAGCCATGGGGAGGGCCGCCGTACCGAGCGGCGCCAGTACAGGCATCCACGAAGCGGTTGAACTGCGGGATGGCGACAAGAAGCTTTATCAGGGAAAAGGCGTGCTGAAAGCCGTTGGTCATGTTAACAACCAGATCGCTGAAAAATTATTGGGGTGGGAAGTAGCGGACCAGGCAGGACTCGACCAGTTGCTGATCGACCTGGACGGAACAGCCAACAAATCCAAATTGGGTGCCAATGCCGTACTCGCCGTGAGCATGGCTGCCGCCAAAGCCGCAGCGCAGGAAGCAGGTCTGCCCTTGTTCAGGTATATCGGCGGCACCAACGCCAGGACCCTGCCCATGCCAATGATGAATATCCTGAATGGTGGCGCGCATGCAGACAATAAGATCGATTTCCAGGAATTTATGATCATGCCGGTAGGCGCGGCTTCCTTTAGCGAAGGATTACGCTGGGGGACCGAAATATTTCATGTATTGAAAGGGGTACTGAAGAAAAAAGGATATAGTACCAATGTGGGCGATGAGGGTGGATTTGCCCCCAATATCCAGAGCAACGAAGAAGCCATCGAAACCGTGCTGGAAGCCATCAGGGCGGCCGGATTCAAGACCGGCACCCAGATCGTCATCGCCATGGACGCAGCCAACAGTGAACTCTGGGACAGCAGGAAGAAGAAATATGTTTTTCATAAAAGCAGTGGCAAAGAATTGAGCAGCGACCAACTGGTTAAATTTTGGGAAGGATGGGTCAAGAAATATCCGATCGCATCCATTGAAGACGGGATGGCCGAAGACGATTGGGCCGGATGGAAAAACCTGACCGATACCGTGGGGGACAAGGTACAACTTGTTGGAGATGACCTGTTTGTAACAAATGTGCTGAGGCTGCAAAAGGGAATTGATACAGGTGTGGCCAATGGCCTGCTGGTGAAAGTGAACCAGATCGGCACCATCACCGAGACCATCAATGCCGTCACCCTTGCACAACACAATGGTTATAATACTATTATGAGTCATCGTAGCGGTGAAACAGAAGATACCACCATTGCCGACCTTGCCGTGGCCCTCAATTGTGGTCAGATCAAAACCGGCTCTGCCAGCCGCACGGATCGCATTGCCAAATACAACCAATTGATCAGGATTGAAGAAATCCTCGGAAAAAATGGGGTTTATCCAAAAGGAAAAATTAAATTTGGGAAAGCATGAAGTTCCTGTCCCATATCCCTTCCTGGTTGAAAAACAAATACTTCCTGACGGCGGCCGGATTTGCCATATGGATCCTGTTTGTTGATGACCGCGACGTGATCACCACGGAATTTCGGCATAAAGTGGAGTTGAAGAAGCTGGAACAGAGCAAAAAATACTATGAAGCCCAGATTACAGCCGTTAAATATGAGCTGGAACAGCTGAAATCCGATCCAACCCTCCTTGAGAAATATGCCCGCGAAAAGTACCTGATGAAGCGTGATAATGAGGATGTTTACCTGATACGTGAGAAGTAGGTTTCCCCTGCGAAATCGCCCCTGTTGACCCTTTCATACTAAAAAGAAACCTGGTATCATTTATTTTTGAACGACAGGCAATAACGAGGCCTTTAGGTCGTTTATATATACGGACGTTTCATATTTACTTTTACTCACTCGGACAAATTAGGACATTAAATGGTTTCGCCTATGACACTCTTTACACCGGAGGATCTTTTACTGTATTTGTATAAAGAGTCTTCCCCCGACCTGACCGCTGCCATCGAAACAGCGCTTAAGGAGGACTGGACACTTCGGGAAAAAATGCACGAGCTGCAATCTTCCACTCAACAACTGGACAAAGTCATCGTCGCTCCCCGCATGGAAATTATCCTGAAAGTTTTAAATTATGCACGGGAAACAGCCGTTGAATCTGTTGGCCATTCCTGAGCTGAATGAACATACCGATTCCCGTAAATTCGTGGTCATTTGTATGTAATGACCAGGAAAGAACGATTTGAATTCGTATTGAATTATTTTCAGGAACACAACCCGGCTGCTGAGACGGAATTGATCTATAACAATCCCTTTCAGTTATTGGTTTCCGTTATCTTGTCTGCGCAGTGCACAGACAAAAGAGTCAACATGACCACCCCGGCTATTTTTGAAAAATATCCGGATCCGGAAACCATGTCCCAGGCCAGTTTTGACGACTTATTCCCTCTTATCAAAAGTATATCCTATCCTAACAACAAAACCAGGCACCTCCTCGGCATGTCGAAAATGCTTGTGGAACACTTTCATAGTGAAGTACCGCTTACTGTAGATGAGTTGATGCAGTTGCCCGGCGTGGGCCGAAAAACAGCCAATGTCATTACTTCTGTCGTGGATGATCAACCGAATATGGCTGTCGACACACATGTTTTCAGGGTGTCGGCCAGGATTGGCCTGACGATCGGCGCCAAAACGCCGCTGGCCACAGAAAAACAATTGATTGCTTTTATTCCGCGCGAACTGATCCACGTCGCACACCACTGGCTGATCTTGCACGGCCGGTATACCTGCGTCGCGCGAAACCCGAAATGTGCCGAATGTGGCCTGCGGCCCGTGTGCAAGTATTTTCAGAAAAATAAAGAGACCCTCCTTCGCTGATTCCTCCGCCTTCCCGCCCTGGGTGGGACAGGGGGTCGGAATGACAAGAAAGAATCCAGTCAATGACAATTGTCGCTCACGAGCTGACCATCAATAATCACCTTGCAGACTTTGGTTAGGTATTCGAAGGGATCTCCATTATACAATACAAGATCTGCATCTTTTCCTTTTTCGATCGATCCGATATGTTTGTCCAGTCCCAGCAATTTTGCGGGATGGATCGTTATGGCCTTGAGCGCCTCGTCATAAGGCAATCCTCCGCGACCCGTGGCCACCGCCGCCTCAAATAAGATCACCCTTGTTTTGGGCACATAAGCTTCGTAACCACTTTCGATGGAAACCGGGATGCCCGCCTTCGTGAGTATCGCTGCATTTTCCATCGTAATATTAACCGTCTCAGCATCCGGCCCAACCATCGTGGCATGCACAATCACTTCGGCACCCGACGATTTGATCTCATCTACGACCCGGTATGCCTCCACAACACCTTCCAGTACCAGTTTGAATCCAAACTCTTTTGACAGGCGGATAGCCGAAATGATATCGACGGCTCTGTTGGCGGAGATCAATCCCCTCACCTCTTTTCTCAATAGTTTTGCGAGCATGTCCATATTAAGATCTGTTGGCGGGCGCTTAGACGTGTCTTTTGATTGTTGCTTCTTCGTATACTCCTGCGTTTTCAACAATTCTACCCTCAATAGGGAGATTTCTTTTCCCTGCGTACCTGGAGAAGTATAATTTGATTTCACAGCAGGCCCGATGGTCATGGCCAGCATCGACAAAGGAACAAGGGTCACTTGGTCGATCAGTCCGGGTTTGGTCTTCACGACCATGGTTTGCCCACTGACCAGCGCGCCAATCCCATGACCTGTATGGATGGTGGTTACGCCATTGTTGCGCAGGTATTCTACAAGCTTATCATCCGGATTATAGGCATCGAAGGCCCTCAGGTCGGGTTGAATGGGAGCAGATTTCTCCAACTGGTCCTGGTCGGCCGAAATGTTCAACGGACCCGACAATCCCACTTCGCTCCGTGCATCCACCAGTCCGGGCGTTACGGCTTTGGCTTCGTAAACGGTGTAACCGGCAGGAATTTTAATATCGGTACCCACCTGCTCAATGAGCTTATTTTTTACCAGGATGACACCATTTTTAATGGTGCCAGCTGTTACGGTGTAAATGGTTTCTGCTTTGATGGCTATTTGCGCATTTGCATTTGTCGCGATAAGCAGAAAAATCGCAATGCTAAAAAAAAATATATTTTTATTCATATAAATTTTGATCGATTTTTTTTAATCACCGGACTGTCGGGATTTGCATATTCACTTCCTTATTCCTTATTTCTAATTTCTTATTTCTAATTCCCTTCTTCCTCCTCCCCATCATGCTGATGAAATTCCGTTCTATCGGGAGAGTACACCCGATATCCTCCGACAGCAAAGGCCTTGTCTGCAGGGAGTGCGTAGTCGAAACGTTTAATTCCCTCAACCCAGGTTTGTTCAACATGCGTGTAAACACTAAAGGGATCGCCGTTCAATATGATAAAATCCGCATCCTTGCCTCGTTCAAGTGAGCCGACAGTTTTGTCAAGGTCAAGCATCCTGGCTCCGCTGATGGTTAACCCTTCCAAGGCTTTCTGCCTGCTCATGCCTTCGCGCATGCTCAGCGCAGCCGAGCGAAGCAGGAACCTTGAATCCGTGATGCCATCATCGGTATGAAAGGCCACCAAAACTCCGGCTTTTTCTAAATCTGCACCATTGCGCAATGTCATATTCATTGCTTCCAGCTTTCCGCCAGGCGCATCGATATTGATGATGGAGCAGGGAATATTCGCCTTGGCTATCTCGTCGGCCACTTTCCATCCTTCAGACACATGATGCAATACGACACGGAAACCAAATTCTTTGGACAGCCGGATGGCCGTGAGGATATCGTTCATTTTATGGGTATGAAAATGAACGATGCGTTTTCCCTGCAACACTTCAACCAATGCTTCCATCGCCAGATCCCGCTCCGGTAATTTGCTGGAATCACCATGCGCTTTGTCAATTTTATCCCGGTAGGCTTGTGCCTTTACAAATAATTCCCTGGCCATTGCGGCCGATTTGGCCCGCGTGCCCGGAAACCCTGGCGTTCCATGCATGGGGTTGGTTCCATTGGCCATTTTCATGCCGCCATAAACGCCTTTTTGGTTTACCTGCAAGAGGTCCTCGATTTTTTTCCCCTCTCGCATTTTTAAATAGATGGTCTGTCCGCTCATCAGGTGGCCGGAACCCGGCATCACGTTGATGGTCGTCAGCCCCCCGGCAAGTGCCTTGCGGAATCCATCGCTCGCCGGGTCCACTGCGTCCAATACCCTCACTTCGGGATTCAATGCGGCGGACCTGTCTCCACCCTCAGGACCGCCAAGATGAGAATGCGTATCAACCAGTCCGGGCATGATCACCTTACCGGTAACATCCACAACAGTA
>Ga0193728_1000014_pt1 | contig 76302 bp, 62 predicted proteins | sample U1c1metaG_FD_143037 | JGI IMG/M metagenome (GOLD analysis project Ga0193728, IMG submission 143037) | Soil microbial communities from a riparian zone of the East river system, Colorado, United States - U1c1 | ecosystem: Environmental > Terrestrial > Soil > Riparian zone | place: USA: East River... | reverse complement strand
TCAAACGCTCCGGGATCATTTTCGTTGTGGGCAAAATAGCGCTTACCCGTTACCAGGTCGGAATATCCATCACCGTTAATATCGGCCATGGCCAGGGCATGGGACTGTGAAAATTTTTCGAAAATTACATGATGCTTCCACACGGCATTGCCCCGATCGCTGGTTTTTTCATGCCACCAGATACCGTACCGATGAGCCGATGCACTGACCAGGTCACGATCCCCGTTTGCTTTTACCTCCAGCGCATAGATCTGTGAACAATCCTCTCCGAAATCAGTGGGATGAAAAAGCCAGTTTTCCTGTTTGGGATCAACCGGAGATTCCCACCATCCTTTGGTGATGATCACATCGGGCCTGCCATCCCCATTCATATCAGCCCATCCAAGGCCATGGGTATACCTGTCTGTACCGGCGATATCCCCTTTGGCAATTACGTATCTTTTCCATAGCGTATCGCCTTTTTTGGATGGAGATTTTAACCAGATCATTTCTTTGGCCAGCGGATCATTGCAAAGGATATCGGGCCTGCCGTCACCATCCACATCTACAAAGGCCGGAGATTCATTTCCGGCATGGCTGAGGATCGGGTGCATCAGCCAATGACCGGCCCGGCGCCCTGGATTCTCATACCACACCGCTTCCTCACCCGGAAGGCCGATGCGGATCAAATCCATCCATCCATCCTGGTCGACATCCATGCTGAAGTTCAAAAAAGAATTGCTGTACCCGGTAGCAGGAGAAAAATGGTCTGCTTTGGCCAGCTCATGCCTGGTCCAATCCGGGGCCTCGAACCAGTAAGCGCCTGCCAGGATATCTGGTTTCCCATCCCGGTTTACATCGGCAACGGCTACGCCTTCCGAAATAAAATCATGGGTTATAATATGTTTTTTAAACTCGTCATCTTTTTCCGGCCCGCCGGTTTTTTGTGCATGCACTTGAAGACAGGCAAGAACCCCCGCAGCCAATAAAAAATGATTTGCGCCATGAGGCAGTTTCAGGAAACGATTAAATAACGTCATGGCTTTTTTATATTCCTGTTGAGGAATGGTACTATTGCCGGAAATTAAAATATTTTATCCACTTATCAACTATTCACCTTATCAACTTTTTAAATATCAACCAATCAAATCGTATTAAATTGCAGGTATGAAATCTTTCTTTTTATTTCTGTTCGCGGGATCAATGTTTTTCTCTGGGCATGGACAAGCAGGGACAGCCGGCACGGATCTGCGCGACGGGCATCCGGCCTGGATCCTGCAGGGGAATATTTATGAAGTCAATGTCCGGCAATACAGTCCTGAAGGAACCCTGAACGTGTTTGCAAAAAACCTCGACCGGCTCAAAGCCATGGGTGTGCAAACCTTATGGTTCATGCCCCTGAGCCCGATCAGTAAGGTTGACCGCAAGGGTTCACTGGGCAGTTATTATGCGGTTGCGGATTATTCCAGGCTCAATCCTGAATTTGGAACGATGGATGACTGGAACAGGTTGGTCAAGACCATTCACCTGAAAGGGATGAAAGTCATCATAGACTGGGTACCCAACCATACCGGAGGTGACAATCGCTGGCTGAAAGAACATCCGGATTTTTTTGTCAGGGATTCTTCGGGTAAAGCTGCGGTTGCCGTTGACTGGACGGATACCAGGCAACTTGATTATCGCAACCCGGTCATGCGCGACAGTATGATGGCGGCCATGAAGTACTGGTTGAACACCGGGATCGATGGATTCAGGTGCGATGTTGCCTGGAATGTTCCGGGAGACTTTTGGCGTACCTGCATCAATGAATTAAAAAAGAAAAAGAACATATTCATGCTGGCCGAAGGAGACAACGCTTATCTTCCTGAAAACGGTTTTGATGCCGTTTATCCCTGGCGCATGTTTCACATGATGGATAAAGTTGCCCATGGAGAAAGACCTGCTTTTGCACTGGATAGCGTACTCCGGCAAAACGATAGCATTTATCCGCGAAATACCATTCAGCTGTATTTTACAAGCAACCACGACGAAAATAGCTGGAATCGTGCTGACTTTGGCATTTTCCCGGGTGCGGTCCACGCGCCATTTGCTGTATTCACTCAAACCATGGCAGCCGCTGTGCCCCTGATCTATAGTGGCCAGGAAGAGCCGGTACTCAGGGCCATTAAATTCTTTGATAAGGACACAATGCAATTTGGCAAATGGCAAAGGGCCGGTTTTTATAAGACCTTGCTTCATCTGCGCGAACGAAACGCTGCCCTTGCCAGCGATGCCTCATTCAGAAAAGTTCAGATCGGAGATGATCGCGCCATCTACGCCTTTGAGAGAGCAAAAGGCAGCAAGAAGATCCTGGTCATACTCAATCTTTCATCACATGAGCAGCAGCTCGCCGTAAGAGATGTATCGCTGCTGGGCAATCCATACAATGTTTTCATGGGGAAAAAAGAAAGTCTGAGCAGCCACCCGTGGATGATGAAGCCCTGGGGGTATGCGATTTATGAATATTAGGAAATAAGAAATTAGGAATAAGGAATAAGAAAATGGTCTATAATTTTAAAGATCCCCATCCCTGGCGGTATTCGCGGCGGATGAATTGATTCGCTGCTTCAAAATTAGTCACCTTCATGTTTTCTCCATCCCATTTCAGCGGAACATACCTGCCGGAGAATTTGTATCCTTCCATGTTTCCGTAAACCGGATCATTTCTTTTGATCTTTTCGCGAATGTTGAAACTGCGCAACAATAAATTGCCCAGCAAGACTGTTTCCGTGAGCGGTCCTGCATATCCCACAAAAGGCGAGTCTACTTCGGCATTTCCATACCCGGCAATACAGGCATCCACCCATTGCCACCAATGACCATCCATTCCACCCTGCACCCTTGGATATTTTTCAGCCACCTGGACGTCTTTATTTTTTGACATGGGCAATAACCTGGGGTGACTCCCACCCCATCCGCAGGAAACTTTTCCCTTTGTTCCAATGAACAGGGTACCGCCTTCGAAATCATTCTCGCCCGGCCAGTCGGCCAGGGCTTCATTCATGTTCACATCTGAATCCAATTCGTTGGGGCGGTCTGGTGTGATGCCGCCATCCTCCAATGCAAATCCAGCCCGCGTCCATCCTTTAACTTGAAAGTAAATTTGATCGAGCTGGAAACAGGTCCGCTTTCGGGATAGATGCCTTCTTTGAAAATCCCTTTATAGACTGTACTGGCACTCCCGGATATTTCCGTCGGATAGCCAAGCTCCAGCAGTTTGAAGGGTGGGCCGATAATATGACAACCCATATCCCCGAGAGCGCCGGTGCCGAATTCCCACCAGCCACGCCAGTTAAATGGAACAAGGTTGTCGATATAATTTGTTTGCTTTGCAGTGCCCAGCCAAAGATCCCATTTTAATTCGGTGGGAATGGGGGGTTGTTTTTCCGGCCAGGAAATTCCCTGGGGCCATACCGGCCGGTCCGTCCAACAATATACTTTTCCAATATCTCCGATCAAACCAGCTTCAAACCATTCGCGCAGCGTACGCATGCCATCGCAGGAAGATCCCTGATCACCCATCTGCGTGACCACTTTAAATTTTTTTGCGGCCTCGGTGAGCACACGCGCCTCATAAATGTCATGGGTAAGCGGTTTCTGAAGATAGAGGTGCTTATTCATTTGCATGGCACTGTACCCGACAATGGCATGATTGTGATCCGGGATCGCCACCGTCACCGCATCGAAATGCTTGCTTTCCTTGGCAAACAGTTCACGCCAGTCGTGATAAAAACCTGCCTTGGGGAATTCTTTTCTTCGCGGCGCGGCCATCCGCTCATCAACATCGCATAGAAAAGAGATCACCGCATTCTTTTTTGGGGCCCTGGCATAGTGGTGAATATCATTTTCCGCTTCGCCTCCGCAACCAACGGCGGCTATATACAGTTTATCACTTGGCGCAACAAATCCCTTTCCACCCAAAACATGCCGGGGAATGATATAAAATCCTGCAGTAACCAGGGCTGCTTTTTTTATAAAATCCTGCCTGCTGAACAGGCGTTTGGTTGAACTGTCCTTTTCTTTTTTCATGATGGCGTATTTGATCTGTTGGATGATTAATGACTGTCAAGCGGCTTCACGGCTATTTCTTTGAAATATACAATGTCCTTGTCGCCGTGATTCTGTATTCCAAAATAACCTGAATCGGGCCTCAAACCGCGCTGTGGTTCAAAATCGAATTTTCTTGCCGGAACAGGATCTCCTTCCTTGTACTCAGTGACCTTCGTGCCATTCAGCACAACGACGGTGCGGGGACCATCCAGCGTGATCTCCATAGTATTCCACTCAGGCCCCGCCTTTCCTGTCTTGGCTAAAGGTTTGGTCAGCGAATACAGTGTACCGGTATAGTGATATTCATCTTCATTGGAGGTTTCGGGGTGGTTGTCGATCTGCACTTCATAGCCATAAAATACAGGCATCCATTCCTCTCGTGGCTCAATAGGGATACGAATAAAAACGCCGGAGTTATCGTTCTCATCCCGCATTTTATAAACTACTTTAAAAGTGCAGTTGCTAAATTTTTGTCCGGTCCAATATAACAGCCCCATTCCTCCATGTCCGCGGATCAATCCGTTTTCAACCTCCATGCTGCCAGGGCCGACATGGTTCCAGCCGGCTAAGTCTTTACCATTGAATAATGGTTTCCAATCGGTCGTATCGCGGGTCGGACTCTTGCAAGCTGCGCTGAATGAGAAAAAAATGATCGCCATGATGCATGGCTTAACGAATTGTTTATTCATATGACTATTTTATACAGTGACAAATTTCATTGATTTTTTTTGGATTTTGGTTTTTTCCTGCAAGAATAAGATAGCCTTACCTTGTCCGCACAGATTACTGAAAACCGGGTATTTAATTTATAAGGTTTATTTTAGCAATCAATAGCTAATATATGCCATCCTTCTCCAGTGTCAAGCCATTCACACTGTTTTTTTGTTTGGCAGCCTTCATAATGGGCTGCGGCAGCGCCGCCGTTTCGACGGGATCGAAGACGGCCGATTCAACGAATACCCAAAAGCGGGTAGCTGAAGAATCCCGTTCCGACAATTACCGGTCCGTACTGATCGGGGAACTGAAGAACCTGCAGGCTGTGATTGCCTCCAATGACAAACACCAGGTTGGGCAACTTTTTCCATTCCCATTGGCGGATAGTCTCGTTTCGGTTGTAAGCGATGATCCGGGTTATAAAATGGAGAGAAAAAAGCACGATGGCCAAATTACCCGGGACTTATTTGAAAAATATTTCTCTAAAATATCCGTCGACTGGCAACTGGACGAATTCAACAAACTCTTTCAGCATGTAAACCTGAATGACCTGTTGCAAAAGGACACGCTGGAGTACAAAGACATAAGGCAAAATGAACCATGCAGCAAGCTGTACACTATTTTTATCCTGGATAGTGTCGTGCATCTCATTTATGGTACCTCTGCCAACCCGAATTATATTAACAAAGCCAAACCCAAAAGCGATGAACAGGATGTGGGCTGTGAATACTCGACATTCTGGTTATTCCATTTCGATGGAAGAAAACTGATATTCAGGAGACAGCTCGCCGCAGGCTAGCAGGTGCCATGGAAAGGCCGGCAAGTACGAAGAAAATCCCTGCAAAACTAAATGATTCAAAGAATCCCATCCTGTCGCTTGGATCGCTTGTATTGGCTGCAAAGCGGGGAACATGCAATAAAAGAAACCAACCGATAACCATAATGCCCGAAAGCAATGCCGCCCATTGTCTTGTCTGGGGTATCAGCAGGCCAAGGCCACCGGCAAACAAACAAATTCCGCAAAAATATGTCCAGAAACTATGAAAGGGAATATAATTAGGGATCAGGGTATTGACAAAATCCGCAAACTTAAAATGCGCGTATCCGCAGGCAATAAAGAAAACGGCCAATAACAGGCTGCCTAACACCGTTAGGCTTTGCGCGGACCTCTCTTTTTGTGCAGACACAGCCGAGGCCTCTTCATGTAAAAAAGAGCTGGCGACAATCAGCGCACCGCCGAACAAGGCCATTGTTTTATAAGCATTGGCCCAGTCGTTCATGAAATGGGGTATGTGCCTGAGTAGGGACAGGAAAAAGATCAGGGCGCCAATGAATAATGCTGCAATTCTTCCTTTTATTTTAAATAAAATCGCCAAAGCTGCTATGATCAGGGCTGTGCCGGAAATATAAGCGAGTGCCGGATTGACGTTCATCGCTGCGGGCCAGGCCGGCGGCCGGCCAACAATAAAATCCTTTGCAATAAAGCAAACGACACCTAACCCGATCAGGCCGATGGCGAAAATGATCCGGCCGGCATTTTTTAATTTTTCCATTGGTAAAAATTTATCTGATGAGTCATTTGATGCCCACCGCAACCAACTGATTCAATTGGTATTGTTTTCGATTGCCATAGCTTTGGGGCCTCGACAATATTTTTCAATATAATCCAATTGTACCAATTTCATGAAAGCTCGTAACATTTTGTTTAAAACTTGCAAACGAAAATGAAAAGCAAATTCCTGATCGGTTTTGTTTTGCTGATGATCTCCCTGACCACGCTATTGAGCCTAGTGCCGGGCCATAATGGCGATATGCCTTTTTATATTGCCAGTGTTATAGAAAAAGAGCGTGGTCCTCAAAAGGATGTTTTGCAAAAAACAAAAGAAGTGCTGGAAAAAGAACTGCCGGCAGCGGAATTTGTGAAGCATGTGAAACGAATCGACGAAGCACCTGGAAATATCCTTGATTTTTACCACATCAAACCACTATACATTACGATGGTTGCCGGTCTGCACCAATTGGGTTTTTCTTATATCGTCTCTACGCTCCTCCCGTCTATTATTGCTTATTTTTTCCTGGGTATATTGACCTTTGCCTGGGCGTCCAGGACTTTACCGCCTGTTCAGGGTTTTTTAGTCAGTGCGCTATTGATGCTGATTTATCCTGCCGTGATCCTGGTTCGTTTGTCGACTCCCGACGCGCTGTCTAACCTGATTATATTGGCGATCCTGTATCTTATTTATTTTGAAAAAAATAAATGGCTGGTTTTGGCATTGCTGTTTATTAGTCTTTGGGTCCGTATGGACAATATCGTCTTCCTGCTGGTTATCCTGACCGGTTTAAGATATTGGCCAGAACAGGGTTCTGAAAACAAACTGGGTCCAAAAATTTTCATTGTCCTGCTGCTGGCTGCGGTAGGAATGGTTGTAGCCATGAACTATTTTCTTGAAGCAGATTTCTGGTGGTTTAAACGGGTGACCTATGCATTTTCACCGCCTGCCTATGGGCGACAGTTGCTGGTGTATTTTTTATCTTTCAGTAAGTCCTTCTCCATGGCGATCATTATCATGTTTGTTCTGATCCACTACCGGCAGAAATTCAAGTTAACGGAAAAATCGGGCTTTTTATTTCTCGTCATAATGGGCATTTTCATTGCTCGCCTGATCCTGTTTCCTTCTCTTGAAGACCGTTTTGTTGCGGCTTATTATATCGCTGCCATCCTGTTACTCGCCGAAAAGTGCATCGCACAAAAGCAGGTTTCCGGATAAATTTTATTGGTGTAGATTTAATCCTGTAAGATTAATTCCGTTTGAAAAGAGTTTACAAGAAAAAAGATTTCCCGGTAGAAAAAATCCGCAGGTTCCTGGAACCAGGCCCTATCGTGCTTGTTAGTTCCAGGTGGCGCGAAAAAACAAACATCATGACGATGGGGTGGCACACCGTGATGGAGTTTTCGCCTTCTCTGATTGGATGTATGATCACCAATGCCAACCACAGTTTCCGGATGATTGAAAAGAGCGGAGAATGTGTGATCAATATTCCCACCGTGGATATGATTGACGAAATCATTGGAATTGGTAATTCTACCGGCAGCCGCGTGAACAAATTCAGGAAATTTAAGTTAACGGCCGAAGACGCGGCGCTGGTGAAGGCGCCCCTGATCAAAGAATGTTACGCCAATTTTGAATGCAAGCTGGTGGACAGTCGCCTGCTGCCCAAGTACAATTTTTTCATCCTGGAGGTCGTCAAAGCCCGTGCGGCTATCTATCCAAGGTTTCCAAAGACAGTCCATTACCGGGGAGAGGGTGTTTTCATGATATCAGGAAAGCATATCTCCCTTCCCGAAAAATTTAAGCGCCAGAATCTTTAATTATGCTGCTCAGGCGAGTCAAACCCGCACAACCGCATTAAGATTATTCTGTCCTCAGATTCTTTACCGGGTTTGCCAGCGCAGCTTTGATGGCCTGGCTGCTGACTGTCGCAAAGGCAATGAACAAGGCCAGGGCGCCCGACAAGGCAAACATCCACCAGCTGATGGGGATCTTGTAAGCAAAAGCCTGCAGCCACTTGTGCATGGCCCACCAGGCCAGGGGCGTTGCAATCACAAATGCGATGATCACCAATTTTAAAAAGTCTTTGGACAATAATTGCACGATGCCAGAAACATTGGCTCCCAATACTTTTCGAATGCCGATCTCCTTGCTTCTTTGTTCCGCACTGAATGTAGCGAGACCGAACAAACCGAGACAGGAAATCAGGATGGCCACCAAAGTAAATGAGTTGATGATGTTCGACAAAATGATCTCTGTCTCATATTGTTTTTGCACTTCATCATTCAGAAAAGCATATTCAAATGGCACACCCGGCAAATCGTTGTGCCAGACTTTTTCAATTTTCGCCAGCAAACCTTTAAAATCCCTTGTGCTCGCTGCTACCGTCATACGGGTCAGGTAGGTCCCATTCGGATCATACAGCAGCATAAAAGGTTTCACTTCATCATGCAGGGAATTGAAATTAAAATCTTTCATCACGCCCACCACTTCAACGTAACTCGCGGGATCCGGCAAATACTGCGTGTACAGTTTGGTGCCCGGCGCCTGGTCTATTTTTAATCCCAGTCTTCGCGCCAGCGTTTCGTTGATCAGCACTTTGGTTGAATCAAAACGACCGAAATCCCTCCCACTCAGCAATTTGATGCCGTTTGCTTTGACAAAATATTCGTCAGTTGTCATGTTCTGAACGTCTATTGCATTGGCCATGTTGCCGCCTTCCAGGTAAACCCCATGATCATTGAAGACGAACTGACTAAGGTAGTTATTGGATTTGCTGACGGTCTTCACTTCCCCCATCAGCCGGAGATCGCTCATAAAACCGTCCATTTTCTTTCGCGCGTCTTCGGTGTATATACTGAAAATAAGTCGTTGGTTCTTGTCGAATCCAATGTCCTTATTCTTTATATAATTCAATTGACTATAAATAATGACGATTCCGGTGATGAGCATGATCGACAATACAAACTGGAATATCACCAGGGAGCGGCGAATACCCGCCGCCGATACCTGGTTAGAAAAATTTCCTTTGATCACTTTGATCGCCTGGAAAGCCGAAAGATAGAATGCAGGATAACTGCCTGCCACAAGACCGGTAATGATGACGATGCCCGCCAGGATTGTCCAGACCCGGTAGTTGGAAAGCAGGGTCAGGTGAATGTCGGCCTGCGTGATGATATTAAAATAAGGAATGGCCAGAACCAACAAGGGCAGCGCGATGGCCACGCTGAGCAGGGACAGCAAAAATGATTCACTCAGGAACTGCCTGATCAAATCTCTTTTTCTTGCGCCGACGACTTTTCTTACGCCCACTTCCTTAGCTCTTTTAGACGCTCGGGCGGTCGATAGATTCATGAAATTGATGCAGGCAATGATCTGGATCAACGCTGCAATCAGAAGCAGGATGTACAGAAAATTTGGATTCACGGGTGAACCCATTTCAATCTGGTAACCCGTGCTGGTGTGAATGACAGTGACGGGTTGCAGGTGCAATACCTTTTTCATGCCCAACTCTTTCAGTTGCTGTGCGCCGTATTTATTGAGAAAGGCGGGCAATTTTTTTTCCAGTGCAACAACATCGGCCTTCGGATAAAGTTTTACGTAGGAGTTGGCAAAATTATTTCCCGCCCATATCGTATTCATGCGCACGTATTCCCCGATGCCGCCACTGTTCATGGTCATGAACAGGTTGGCATGGATATGTGATTTGCCCAGGCTTTCATCTACTACTGCAGTGACTTTGAAATTACGCTTGCCGTAGGCATTGTCAATTTCAATGACTTTGCCAAGAGGATCTTCATGACCAAAAAGCTTGTCTGCAATGGGTTTCAGCAATACCAGGGTATTCGGTTCCGACAAGGCATTCTTTTCACTTCCATTTGTGAAATGAAAACTGAACACGTCGAAAAAAGTGGAGTCGACAAATACGGCATCTTTTTCGTAAAAAGATTTTTCTTTATACCGAAGCAGGTGCTGCTGTACACTGATGGTTGGAATGACCCGAGTAAATTGCTCCACTTCTGCGAAATCATTTTTCATGGCAGGCGCAATGGGAGGTGACGAAGTCGCATTCGTGTGTTGGTCGCCGGTCAGGTTGAGCCAGGTTGTGATGCGGTAAATATCCTGCGCACGTTTATGGTGCTTGTCATAGTTGTATTGATCCTCTACATACAACACGATATAAATACAGCATAAGGTACCAGCAGCGAGGCCGAAAATATTGATGAAGCTGTAGGTTTTGTTCTTTACTAAGAAGCGGTAGGCCGTTTTAAAATAGCTTTTGAACATAGAAAAAATTGAGGTCAGACGTTGAAATACATTTCTGTGGCCAACAAAGGTGCCGTTTTTTCAAAACATTAATAATCAATCACGTAATAATCTTTCCTGAATTGAACTGCACTGTTTTGATACAGTTTATGTACGTTATAGCAGATGAAAGATTGAAGCCAGCCTAAAAAATGAAGGCCCGGCAAGTTCTCAAAAACTTGCCGGGCCTTGTAGTCAAAGTCAGACGTGGACTGTTAGACCTTAAACAGCTAATAAAGCAGGCTCGGTCTGAACTTGTTTCAGCAATTGCAGTTCCCCATTTATTTTCAGTTCTTCTCCAAGTACAACGCCGCCTGTTTCCAATGCTGCATTGTATGAAATGCCAAAATCCTTGCGGTTGATTTTTCCACTGAGGCTGAAACCCGCTCTGTAATTTCCCCAGGGATCTTTCGCGATGCCGCTGTATTCAACATCAAGTTTGACTGGACGCGTTGTGTTCTTGATGGTCAGGTTACCATGCAATACATAATTTTCTTTATCCAGTTTTTCAACTTTGGTGGATTTGAAAATAATGTTTGGGTGAGTCTCTACTTCAAAAAAATCCGCGTTGCGCAGGTGTTCATCCCTTTGCACATTGTTGGTATTGATTGAAGCCGCGTCAATAGTTGCCGATACCGTTGCATTCTCGAAATCGTCTCCCTTTGATTCCACCTGAACATCAAATTTGTTGAAGTTTCCGGAAACATTGGAGATCATGAGGTGCTTGATCTTAAAACCAAGTTCACTGTGTGTTGGCTCTAATGCCCATTTAATTGTTGCCATTGTTGTGTTTATTTTAGTTGATTAAATAATGTTTTTTGTACCATAGTTACCTTTGCTAACAGCGTTAACCGCATAGGCAAAAAAAATCAATTTTTGATGCCGGAAATAAATCCTTCGATAAAATCCTGGATCACCATCTGATTCAGTTGCACGACGCCTTCATTGTTATTCATCATATTAATTGATATCAGGCCATGCAGCATCGACCAAAAAGTATGCAACTTCAGGACCGGGTCCGCATCAGGTTTATTGCTTGTGGCAAGGAGCTGCTTTATCGGTTCCATGATTAATTGGCCAAAAGTTTTTAACTCATCGATCCGGCTGATGGTTTCACAACTGGGCATGCCCAATCCATACATCACCTGGTAATATGCCTTATGCTCGAAGGCAAACTCCCAGTAAGCATAAGCCATGGATTCAATTTGCTTCTCAGGGTTTGTGGAACGTTTCCTCGCCTTGCCCAGGTCTTCATTCAGGATTTGAAACCCTTGCCTGGTCAATTCAAATAGTATCGCTTCCTTGTTGGCAAAATGATCATAGATCACAGGGGCGCTGTACTCAATGGCCTCGGCAATTTTACGGATCGATAAGGCCTGCCAACCCTCATCAAGCACCAATTGCCAGGCTGCCTTCAGGATGGAAGACCTGACTTCCTCTTTTTGCCTTATTTTTCTTTCCGCAATGCCCATTTGATTTGAAATTTTCTAACACTGTTAGCAAAGCTAATCAAATAATCGGTAACTTCCAAATGCTGATTGGCTTTAATTGGTTTTAATTGGATCGACGCGGTCAAGTGACCGGGCCAAAGCAGGTAAATATGTACCCCATTTGTAGTTGATCTTCGACGCAGAGCACTGGTAAACACCTACTTACACGTAGTTTTACGAGCAAAAACGAGGGTTAGTGCTCATTGCAAATGTCTGGGAGCACACTATATTTGTGTTATCCAATTCCAATGAAGAACCAGGACTTCCAATCCTGAAAAACCAATTTGAAACCGTTTTCCGTCCAAAGAAAACTCTGAAATTCAAATTCTCTGAAAAACCCCTGACTAATCTTGGGGGTTTTTTCGTTATGGGGTTGCCGGGATTTTGCCCCTGCCAGGCCAAGAGGGCTATTTGTTGCTTCTTCTCTCTACTTCCTTATTCCTTATTTCTAATTTCTTATTTCTTATTCCCCTGAATTCCATCCATAAAACAAAAAGAATGATCAACCAGCCTGTCCAGGATGCAATCCTCGCAAGGCTGAGGCTTCTATAATACGAAGCGGGTTTGAATACAAACCTGATGAGGTGTTCACCCGGCGGGATGGACAGACCCCGTAACGCGTAGTCGGTTTTTATAATGGGGAATGGCTTTCCATCAATATAAGCCAGCCATCCGCGGTCGTAAAACACTTCGCTGAATACGGCAAACTGCGCAGTGGAACCCCTGCTGCGATAGATGATTGAATCGTTGTAATTAGCTATGAACTGAATACCGGCCGTGCTATCTCTTTGCGGAAGAGCGGGAACATCATGCCTGAAGGTTTCATCGACAACAGCTGTATCCTTTGGAGCGAAGTGGTTCATCGCTTTCATTTCATCGACCGGTCCGCGCACAAAATGCAATGAGCTCACGAGCCAGCAATTGCCCAACGCTCCTTTATTTTGCTCTACGACAAGCTCTTGTTTAGGGTTGAATTTGATGATGTATTTTACATTGAGGATATTCATCAGCTGCGGGCTTTCTTCCTGGAAGGTGAGCAGGTCGTGGATGAGCGTTAATACGACCGGGGAATTGCCCGCCATATCGTGGTGATAATAATACGTACGGGGATCAGTATACGTGGCTTCATCCGCGACACGGTAGAAGCCTGTATCCTTCATGATCTCAAGATTCGCCACGGTAGGCGCGAAATTAAGCTTATCGTAATCCCCGGCTCGCTGATACAGATCATCTTCAAGATATCTTTTCCCGATGGGGAGCAGGTCAATGAGAGTTAGGGCCAACAAGCCGGCAATTACATAAAGCGGTTTCAGCCTATATTTTATAGCAGCCGCCAGCATTGCAAAGCAGAAGACAACGAGTATGGTTGAACGCAGCAGGTCATGAGCAAAAAACGATTTCCGGTCTTTCAGCAAAGCCTGGTAAAGATGATCAGCCGTATTTTGATTGGTTTCGATTTGTTTAATAAAGGCAACCGCTTCGGTCGTGTCCCTTGGTCCCTTATAATCAAAACTCAGGTAAAAATAAGTGGCCGTTAAGAGCACTCCGGCCAATACATAACCAGCCATTTTCAACCCTCCCCATGCAAGTTGCTGATCGACTTCTTCAAAAAATAATTTTTGCAAGGCCATAATGCCCAATAACGGAAAAAGCAATTGTGGAATGACCAGGGTCATAGACGGCGCCCGGAACTTATCATAAAACGGAAGCCATTCAAAAATAAATGCATTGAACAGGTAAAAATTTTTACCCAGTGCCATGCAAAGTGCCAGCACCGTGGCAATGATGATCCACCTGCTGTTGATGTTTCTTACATAAATGAGTCCGAACACAAACAAAAAACAAACGACTGCGCCCGCATATACCGGCCCCGAAGTAGAGGGCTGGTTTCCCCAATACAATGGCCAGTCCTTCATTAATTCTGTGAGCCCTGTCTTATTAACGGTCTTTTTGTCAACCGCCGCCCGAACGAAATTGGACGATTCGGATAGGTCCGCAACGCTTTTTCCTCCATAAATATCCGGAACCAGCAGGGTGAGCATTTCTTTGATCCCGTAACTCCAGTTAAAGGCATAGTCCATCGAATACCCGGCTGATTGGGTAGCCATTTTATTTTCCCCGGTCATGTTGAGCTCGCCCTGGCGGGTAGCTTTGGAATAATCATAAGTCGTTGCGAGAATCACCCCGTTGGCACAAATGCCGATGCAACCTGCAAGTAATAAAATGGCGATGCTTTTAAACAGGTGCCGGTATTCTTTGTTCCTTATCCATTGAACGGCATAGCATGATGTCAGCACAAGTGCGATCAACAGGTAATAATACGAGATCTGCAGATGGTTTACAGCCAGCAACAGGCTGGCGAATACAATGACCAGCGCCGCTCCGAGCCAGTATCTTTTTTGATAAACCAGCAGGATGGCGCCGAGCAATGCCGGTCCGTAACCCATAGCCATCATTTTAGTTTCATGCCCCTCGGCGAGGATGATGGAGCTATAACTGGCATAGCTATACGCAATACTGCCCAGGATGCCGAGGTAAGGATTGATGTTCAATACCTGGGTCAGGAAATAAAATGCAAGGCATAGCAAAAAAAAGAAGCAAAGTGGCTTAGGAAAAATCCACATGTACAGGTTATGCAGGTTGGTAATACTTAGCGGATTGTATGCGTCCATGGCGATCAGGTACCCGGGCATACCGCAATACATGCTGTTTGTCCATAAGGGAAAATTGCCATGCGCCTCCTTATACTTATATGAAGCATGCGACATAGCCTTCCAGTAAACGACATCGGGCTGTACAAGCACCTTCCCCTGTAGCGCCGGCTGGCAGTACAATGCAGCGATGGCCAGGAAGAGTGTTACTGCGATGACGTGCTTTTTGTAAGTTGATCTGTTGATAAGTTGATAAGTTGAATAGTTGATAAGTTAAAATAAAAAAAGTCATTCAAAAAATTAAATGACTTCTTAGATATAATTAATCAATACAAGCCAGTTCACTAACTAGTCAACTTATCAACTATTCAACTTATCAACTTATCAACCAGTCACCGCGCATTAATCAACTCAAGCAGGGCATTGCTAGGATTTTGCGCATGTTTAACAAAAGCCTCTGCAAAAGGGTAGCCGGACTCCATTCCCCTCAACCTTTCCATCAAATCATGCGAATTTTTAAATACCTCTTCGATGCCCTGGCTTTCATGACAATTCGATGCCTTATGCTTTTGTTCCCGCACCGGACCAATATCGACGTAGTCTGTCGGCGCAAAGTTTTGGGTTTCTTTGCCCAATTCAACTTCGAAATAGTAGAGGTCGAAATTTTTTCCCAGTTTCAGCCAGGCATCATATACCAGCAGGGAACAATTCCGGTGATCGCGGTGTGTGTCGATCGGCCAATGCGTCAATACAATAGAAGGTTGTTCTTTTTTTAGAAAATCATACATCTCTGTATAACGTGCTGCAGAAATTTCACTGTCTCCATCTGCCTGGGTTAGAAATGCCGCCCTGCTGTGCAGGATGCCACAGGCAGCCTGGGCTTCGCGGGTTCTTATTCTCGCCGCTTCTTCCTTCGATTTTCCCGCAACGCCCGCCTCTCCGCGGTTCAGGTAGGCAGTCACGACTTCATGTCCGTGGCCGGAATACAAGGCCATCGTACCTCCGCAACAGACTTCAGGATCGCCGGGATGTCCTCCAACGACGATCATTTTATTCTTTTCACCGGGTTTGTCGTGCTTCGTGGTTTCCTTCGGAAACGCGCCCATTCCTAACGCTGCAAGACCGGACATTTTCAGCAAATTCCTCCGGGAGACTTCTTTCTTCATCGTAATATTTTTTTTCTAAACAATGCGGCCATGAATATACGTAGATCCAAAATAAAATTTCCCGATTTCATTCCGGGAAACATCCGCCGGGCTTAAAAAAAATGCCGGGTCCGGAAAATTATCATTAAATTCATCCCCTAACTGCTGCCATTCGCGGATCGGTCCGGCTGGCGTTAATACCAATCAGGATGACTCATCTTAAGAGAATATTGCTTAGCGCCAACCTTTTCCTGATTTTTTCCAGTAGTAATTTCGCCCAAAAAAAGCCTGTTGCTGAGATCGAGAACATGGCCGGTGGGTTTCTCCGAAACCAGCAGGTCAATAGCCGGGAAAGCATTTTCGTTCATACCGACAAATGGTTTTACCTCGCCGGAGAGACCATCTGGTTTAAGGCTTACTGCATCAATTCACTCTCGCATAAAATTGACCGTAAAAGCCAGACCCTGTTCCTGGACCTAGTCGACGACAACGATCACGTGATCAGCCAACTTTTACTGAACAACTTACGCCTGCTGACGGCAGGAAATATCCCCCTGCCCGCCAACCTGAAGGAAGGAGACTATTGGTTGCGCGCCTACAGCATGGATATGCTTCGGCAGGATCCCAGCCAGATATTTGTGAAACATGTATATGTATTCAACGGAGGAAGACAGGGTTCGCTGCAAGCTAACGGTGACGACCATCCCACACAACTTAGCTTTTTTCCTGAAGGCGGCTCGCTGATAGAAGGTACTGATCAGACCATGGCCATCAAAACCGCCGATGAAAATGGCAAACCCATTTCGGTTTCGGGGTATATAACCAATGACGAGGATTCGGTGAAGGCGAGGTTCATGACAACAGCAAAAGGTTTGGCGAAATTCAGCCTGTACCTGTCACCAAATGACCGGTTCATAGCACACATCAAAAAAAGTGATGGCAAGGAACTGGATTTCCCATTGCCGGAACCGGATGCCAAAGCCGCGCGCTTATCTGTCTCTAAAGAAACGGATTCCTCCCTGCTGCTCACCGTTGCACTGGGAGATTCCTTGTTGAAATACGATGCAGAAACAACAGTGTTGGGATTCAACAGGGATCGCCTGTGTTTCGCTGCAACCGGGCATGGCATGTATGAACTGCCCATCTCAAAAAGAAGTTTTCCGGGGGGAGTCAACAACCTGCTCCTGTTTAATAAGCAACAGCTTGTACTGAGTGAAAGGTCTTTTTATCATGACCGAGGAAACCTGGTCGTTAACATAAAACCCGACAGGACGGTTTATGGAGATCGGGAAAAAGTTACTGTCGACATTAATTTGTCTGATGCCGGCAAATTACCCTTAGCCGGCTTATTTTCTGTAACCGTCACCGACGATAATGTGGTTACCCAACCTCCCGAAAAAGACGAAGCCGCCTCCCTGCCCTCAGATGATGTGGCCGAGCAGGAAAATTATGCCCGTGAGGAACGGGAACTGATGCTGCTCACGGAAAAAAAACGATTCACCGGCTGGGAATATGAAAAACCGCGATCCACCTCCGGAACGGACAGGGAAGAAAGCAACTATTTTGCCGGCATCCGTGGAAGGGTTTTGAATAAAGCAAGGATAACACAAAAAAACCTTGTGGTAACCCTGTTCAGCAACCAGGAGCAGGATGGAATTGTTTTCGCCATGGATACAACAGACGAAAAAGGCCGCTTCGCTTTTCCACTGCCCAATTTGAGAGACAGCACAGGCTTTCAACTTGACATAACCAATTTAAAAGGCCAGGAGGAGGATGTACTGTTGGAAATGGACAGCATGTCTTTGCCCAGCTTTAAAACACCTGTAGCACTGAAAGTAAAATTTTTTGGCATGGCGCCGAATACCTTGCAATATTTCAAGACCTATTCTTTGGATACGATCTTATATGGCAGGGGCAAGCAATGGCTCAAACCCGTCACGGTAGGCGCCAGAAGGAAAAAACCGGTCGACTATATCGAGAACAAAAGGGCAAGCATATTCTCAAAAATAATTACCCATGATGAATTTTCGCCCGGCATGCATGGAGTAACCAATGCCGTGCTCATGGCGCCCGGCGTGCATTATTTCAATGGACTGATCAATATCGGCGGCACCGCAGGATTCGGAGCCAGTCCATATAATGAACCCCTGCTGGTGATCGATGGGGTTCCCGTCTCCGTCTCGTTGAGCATCGGACCACAGTTTGATCCCTCGCTCAATAAGACGAGCCCTCTCCTCTACTACCTCGATCAATTTTCCTCGAGCACGATCGATTTTATCGAAATATTGTCTGGTCCAGAAGCAGCACTCTACGGTGCTCAGGGAGGTAATGGCGTGATTTTGGTTTACACCATGAACAGACATCTGCCGGAAAAAAATCAATCCAAACATGGGTTAAAGACAATATACGCCAAAGGGTACACGAACGCGCCTGATTTCACTGGACCCGATTACAGCAAGGAAAGCGAAATGAAAAATCCCGGCACCGATCAGCGTCCGACAATTTATTGGAATGCAAATGTGCTCACCGATGACCAGGGCAGGGCTTCGCTTAGTTTTTTTACGGGCGACAACCCCACCAGCTATACTTTGACCATAGAGGGGATCACCCTGAATGGAGATATTATTTATAGAAGAGCAGTCATCCAAAGAAAATAAACCCCGTTTCATGCCTGCCAAAAAAATATGTTGCTGCTTATATGGGTTATTCATTTTTTTGTCCCTGGCTGCCCAGGATAAATATACCATCAGTGGAACAATTACGAATGCAAAAACCGGTGCCCCCATTTCCAATGCCAGCGTCTATATTGCCAATACCTCTCATGGCACGGCCACCGATAAGCTGGGTGTCTTTGAACTTCATCATGTGGCCCCGGGCAGCTTTCAACTGGTCGTATCTTATGTCGGTTATGTCACCAGAATTTTCCCCTTCTCCTCGGATAGCCTGCCGATGAAATTACATGCGACGCTGGAATTAAAACCAACCGAATTGGATTTGGTCATGGTAAAACCCTTCATGAAGGATGGCTGGGAAAAATGGGGACAATTCTTCGTATTCACTTTCATTGGAACTTCAGTCGTGGCCAGGGAGGCCACCATCGTCAACAATAAGGCCATTAAGTTCCGGTGGTCAACAAGACCCAATGTCTTGGAAGCAGTGGCGGATGAACCGCTGATCATTGAGAACAAGGCCCTCGGTTACCGCATCAAATATGACCTGGAAGAATATTCTTATGACAGCAGTGAACACATGCTTTATTTTGAAGGCTTTCGCTTCTTTGAAGACATGGCAAAGGATATGAACAAAATACCCCGGCGCTGGATCGGCAACAGGAGACAGGCCTACCAGGGATCTATCATGCACTTTATGAGGGCGCTATATCATAATAAATTAAAGGAGGAAGGCTTTGAAGTGACCAGGCTCACCAAACAGGGTGTCGATTATTTTGCCAAAACTGAAAAGTTGCTAACTGCAGATAGCCTCTTAAGCAACGGCGAAGACTCAACCAAGCAGTTGGTCTTCAAAGATCATCTATCGGTCACCTACCTGAACGCAAAATCCGACCAGGAATATACAAATCCTGAATCCGGCAGAAAAGGAGGCTGGCGTCAGCATTCCATCATTAACCTCCGGTCCGATGATCCTGTAAACATTGAATACAATGGAAATTATTTTCCACCGCTTAATATTCTGCTCAGGGAATACTGGGGCTGGAGCGAAAAAGTAGGAAAAATTCTCCCCCTCGATTATGTTGATGAAAGTGAAACCGACAAAAAATAAGTCTCATTCTCCTTTATCTTCCTCCAGGTCCTCGTGATTCTCGCCACCCAGGCTGTAATAATTATTTTCTTCATCTTCTTCCCCGATCGCTTCATCTGCATCATCCAATTCTGCGCCGGGAACATCCAGACCTTCATCCAGGTCTTTTTGCTCTTTCTTCCGGGCATTTAAAGGAAGTTCTTCCTCATCAAAGGGCTCTTCTTTTTCTTTACTGTATATATCTTCTTTTGCCGGGTAGTGCGGGTATCCGGGGAAATCTTTTTGATCGCCTTTTTCTTTGCTGGTCTTTTTTATATTCTTTGCCATATCGATCTTTTTATTATTTCAGATCATTGCATCAGCTATTGAAGATACTCAATTCATCCGCCATGGACAAAATACAAGTGCCTGCTATTTTTCCAATATCATGGTCGCGCCCTGGCCTCCTGCGGCACAGACGGATATAAATCCCCTGCCCGATCCTTTTTCGGACAATAATTTAGCCATGGTCGCGAGGATGCGGCCCCCGGTTGCGGCAAAGGGATGGCCGGCAGCGAGGCTGCTGCCATGAACATTTAATTTAGCGGGATCGATGCTGCCGAATGCCTGATCCAATCCAAATTCCCTGATCAGCGCATCGGACTCCCAAATTTTAAGAATGGCGAGCACTTGCGCAGCAAAAGCTTCATGGATCTCATAGAAATCAAAATCCTGCAAAGTCAGTCCCGCCTTTTTTAGCATCCTCGCGGTAGCATATACCGGGGACAAGAGCAGGTTTTGTTTTTGTTGTACATATTCAATCGCGGCTACTTCTGCAAAACTGACGTAGGCGAGAATGGGCAGGTTGCGTTCACGCGCCCAATCTTCCGAGGCCAGCAAAACGCAGGAGGCGCCGTCGGTCAATGGAGAAGAGTTACCCGCGGTTAGGGTCCCGTTCACCTGATCGAATGCTGGTTTTAATCGCGCGAGTTTTTCCATGCTGCTGTCTCTGCGCAGGATATTATCGCGTTCCAAACCCAGATACGGCGTAAGCAGGTCATTGAAAAAACCTGCGTCATAGGCCTTTGCCATTTTGCGATGGCTTTCCAACGCATACGCATCCTGGGCGTCCCGGGAGATATGATAATATTTGGCCGTGATCTCTGTGTGACCGCCCATGGAAAGACCGGTCCTGGGCTCCCTATTCATGGGTGCGACCGGACGTATATCTCTCAACCTGATCCTTGACCATTGGCCGAACCGCTGGCCAAATGACTTCGCCCTTCTTGCACAGAGCAGGATTTTGCGCAGCTTCTCCCCCAGTACAAGCGGTACATCGCTGGCGGAATCAACGCCTCCGGCAATACCAGATTCTATCTGGCCAAGCGCAATTTTGTTTCCTATATAAATGGCGGATTCAATGCCCGTGTTGCAGGCCTGCTGAATATCGCAAGCCGCCGTAGGGGGATCGAGCGAAGTGCTCATGACGCATTCGCGCATGAGGTTGATCTCCCAACTGTGTTTGATGACTGCTCCGCCTGCCACTTCACCCAGCAGCAGACCGGAGAGTCCGTAGCGGCTGATGAGTCCGTTCAGCGCTGCAACCATCATGTCCTTGTTGCCCGCTTCTGCGTAAGCTGTATTGTGACGGGCAAAGGGAATGCGGTTGTATCCTACGATAGCTACTTTTCGGGAGTGGCTGGTGGAGAGCATGAGGCAAAGGAAGTAAAAAACAAGGAATATCTTGATTAGTTGATTAGTTGATAAGTTGAAAAAACTAATTATATTAGTAAGTTGTATAATTATTGCTGGCAAGTGTGGGTGCCAAAGGAGCTCATGGCACAATTTTTTCATCATTTCTATACAATTCATTTTATGAAAAAAAACATATTGATCATAGCGTCCTTTCTTTTCTCCGCATGGGCAATGAGCAGTTGCAAGGGTTCTGAGAGCAAATCAACCGTTGCAGACACCACCAGCTCCGGAGATGGTGTTTTGCCAAGGCCATCAAGCAACAGCGATGCAACCAATCCTTCCATACCTGATACGACGATCATCAAATACGATTCGGCTGCACACAGGCCCGATTCAAGCAAGAAATAATCAACATCAATACTGCAGTCATGGAGAACGGATCACTTGAAGAAACAGCCGTAAACACGGTACGCATCTTAGCAGCTGATGCTGTTCAAAAAGCCAACTCGGGTCATCCCGGAACGCCGATGGCGCTTGCGCCGGCAGGGTCTGTGCTTTGGAGCAAAGCCATGAACTATAATCCGCAGCATCCGCAATGGGCCAACCGCGACCGGTTTGTACTGTCGGCTGGCCATGCCTGTCTGTTGCAATATTGCTATTTATATCTAACCGGTTACAACCTTACATTAAATGACCTGAAACAATTCAGGCAACTGCATAGCAAAACTGCCGGCCACCCGGAGTATGGTTTGCTCGATGGCATCGAAGTCACCACCGGTCCGCTGGGTCAGGGCTTTGCCAACGGAGTGGGAATGGCCATCGCGCAAAAATGGCTGGCAGCCCGATACAATAAACCAGGATTTGATTTGTTCAACTATGCCGTATATGCGATCTGCAGCGATGGCGACATGATGGAAGGCGTCAGCTCCGAAGCCGCTTCCATCGCCGGCGATCTGCAGTTGGGCAATATGATCTACCTCTACGATAACAATCACATTACAATAGAAGGTGATACGGCGCTGACCTTCAGCGAAAACATTGATCAACGATTCGAAGCCTATGGCTGGCATGTGCAATTTGTGGAGAACGGAAATGACACTGCAGCGATAGAAGCAGCGATCGACAAGGCCAAAAAAGAAATCAAACGCCCTTCTCTCATCAGGATCCGCACACATATTGCTTACGGGAGCCCAAATAAAGTGGATACTAAAGAATCGCATGGCGCGCCACTGGGTGCGGAAGAGGTTAGGTTGTTGAAAAAAAATCTTGGCTTTAATCCTGATGAATCTTTCGTAGTGAGCGATGCGGTGCTGAATTATTACCGGGATATCGGGAAAAAAGGATTGAAAAAGGAAGCAGAATGGAATAGCCTGTTTCGTGAATACAGCAGCAAATTTCCTGCGCTGGCCAGAGAATATGAATCTTCGGTCACAGGAAAATTACCCGATGGTTGGAAGGCATTGATCCCAGTTTTTTCCGGTACTGAAAAAATAGCCACCAGGAAGGCATCCGGAAAAGTGATCAATGCATTGGCGGATATCCTTCCGAACCTGATCGGTGGTGCGGCTGATCTTGCTCCTTCCACCGATACGATGATGGAAAAATACGGGTCGTTTTCGGCTCAGAAAAGAGATGGCAGGAATTTTCATTTCGGCATACGTGAACACGCGATGGGCGCGATACTGAACGGAATGGCAGTCACGAAAGGATTAATTCCTTTCGGTGCCACCTTCCTCATTTTTTCTGAATATATGCGTCCGCCTATCAGGCTGGCGTCCATCATGAAACTGAGTCCTATTTATATCTATACGCATGACAGCATCGGCCTTGGTGAAGATGGCACAACACATCAACCGGTGGAGCAGTTGATTTCCCTTCGGTCCATTCCGGGTCTTACCGTCATTCGTCCCGCAGATGCCAATGAAACGGCACAGGCCTGGCGCGTGGCCCTGGAAAAAAAAGATGGACCCGTTGCCATCGTCTTAACCAGACAGGGGTTGCCGGTGATCGATCAAACAAAGTATCCATCTGCAACCGCGCTCGAACGAGGCGCATATATTTTATCCGAGTCATCCGAACCAGCCGGGTTGATCCTGGTTGCCACCGGTTCCGAAGTACAGCTGATCCTCAAAGCGCAGGAAAAATTACGAGCCGAAGGTGTCCATGCCCGCGTGATCAGCATGCCGTCCTGGGAACTGTTTGAAAAACAAAGCAGGGAATACAAAGAAAGCATTTTCCCAAAACAGGTGAGGAAGCGGATCTCCGTGGAGGCAGGTTCTTCTCTTGGATGGCATAAATATGTTACCGACGACGGACTGAGCATCGGCATTAATAAATTCGGAGAGTCGGCCCCCGGAGACGAAGTGATGAAAGAGTATGGATTTACGGTAGAACATATTATTGAAAGTGCGAAAGCGCTTCTCAACATGCAATAAAAAGTTAAAAGCTTTTTCCCTCCTGTTTCCATTCAAATCATCTTCTTACATTTAGACACAACTCAATCAATGCTTATGAATTTTACCAAAACCAATCTTGTTGTGGGCTGGGTGGTCTGCCTGGTCGCCTGTACCGTATATATTTTGACCATGGAGCCGACGGGAAGCTTCTGGGATTGCGGTGAATTTATCGCAAGCTGTTATAAATTGCAGATCCCGCACCCTCCCGGAGCGCCATTGTTTGTGTTGATGGGACGATTCTTCATCATCCTTTTTGGTGACAATCCGGCCACTGCCGCCCGCGGCGTCAATTTCATGAGCGCCGTCGCCAGCGGATTGACCATTCTTTTTTTATTCTGGTCCATCACGCATTTTGCTAAAAAATTGGTTCAGCAAAACAATCAACCCATTAACAGGCAACAACTGTTCAGCATCATGAGTGCCGGCGTGATTGGCGCACTGGCCTATACCTTCTGCGATTCGTTCTGGTATAGCGCCGTCGAAGGTGAAGTCTACGGGTCTTCTTCTTTTTTCACCGCGCTCGTTTTCTGGGCCATACTCAGATGGGAAGAGCAGGCCGACAAGCCGAGGGCTGACCGGTGGCTGATCTTTATTTTTTATATCATTGGTATTTCCATCGGCGTCCATCTCCTGAATTTACTCACCATTCCGGCCATCGTGATGGTCTATTATTTCAAAAGATATAAGCCTGGCAAATGGGGCACTGTGATGGCATTCATTACCGGTTGCGCCATCACCGGGCTCGTGCAGGTGCTCGTTATCCAATACAGCATTAAAGGGGCCGGTTGGTTCGACATCGCCTTTACCAACGATCTCGGCCTGCCCTTCTTTACCGGATTCATCTTCTTTTTTCTTTGTCTGGCGGCCGCCATTGTTTGGGGGATACGCTTATCCGTTAGAAAGGGCTATCATTTCCTTAAGCTCGGGCTCTGGAGCTTCGCTTTTATGCTGTTTGGATATTCTACTTATTTCACGACGATGATCCGGTCGAATGCCGACCCCGCCATTGATATGTTCAATGTCGACAACCCCGTGAGCCTGGCCGGCTATCTTGGTCGCGACCAGTACGGTGACTGGCCCATTCTTTACGGGCCCGACTTTACGGATGTTCCGCCACGTGTGGATAAGGGCAACCTGTATGTGAAAGGAAAAAATAAATACGAAGTGGCAGGAAACATATCGGGTCAGGACTGGAAGAACACGCCATCATCTCATTTTTTTCCCCGCATGTGGAGCAACAACAATGACCGGGGCGAAGTTGACCTCTACCGCCAGTTTACCGGGCTGGCAGAAGGCGAACAGCCCACTATGACAGATAACCTGAAATATTTTGCCCGTTACCAGGTGGGGCTGATGTACTGGCGCTATTTCATGTGGAATTTCTCGGGCAAACAAAACGATCTCCAGGGTTTTGGCAATGCCCGTGACAGCAATTGGATCAGCGGCATTCCGGTCGTCGACAACTACATGTATGGAGACCAAGGCAAGATGCCAGACAGTATTCACACGAACAATAAATCTTATAACCGGCTTTTCATGCTGCCATTTCTCCTTGGCCTGACCGGTTTTGTTTTTCAATTCAGGCGAAACAGGAAGGACCTGCTTGTGAACGGATTACTTTTCTTTTTTACCGGCATAGGCATTGTCCTTTACCTCAACCAGGCAGGCTATCAGCCACGCGAACGTGACTATACGTTCGCGGGATCCTTTTATGCTTTTGCGATCTGGATCGGCTTGGGCTCACTCTGGGTAAAAGAAATGCTACAGAAATTCATGAAGACACCCATGGCCAATTATACAGCGGCGGCATGCTGCTTTCTGGCCGTTCCGGTGCTCATGGCCAGCCAGGAATGGAATGACCACGACCGCAGCAGGAAAACCCTGGCGCGGGACCTTGCCAAAGATTATCTGGAGAGCTGTCCGCCGAATACCATCCTGATCTCTTCCGAAGACAATGACACCTACCCGCTCTGGTATGCGCAGGAAGTGGAAGGCATCAGGCCCGACGTCAGGATCGTGATCACAACCCTGCTCAGTTCAGACTGGTACATCAACCAGCTTCGGTATAAAATAAACCAGGGCGCCCCGGCCGACCTTATTTTCAGCCCGGAACAGATCGCCGGCAGCAGACGCGAAATTGTCATCTGCACCAATAAGCTGCCCCCTTTCGATGCGAACAAATATTATGATCTCTACGACATGCTCAGGAATGTGGTCGGTAGTGATGATCCGAAATATTCCACCCAAATTGATGATGATTCGTATCATGTGCTGCCCTCGCGGAAATTCACAGTACCCGTGGACCTGAACACGGTGAGAAATAATGGCACCGTAGGTGCAGCCGACCAGGTGGTCAATGAACTGCGCATAGACCTCCCCGATAGAAATTATCTCACGAGGAATGAACTGACCATCCTCTCCCTGGTTGCGGCAAATCACTGGAAACGTCCGATCTGCTTTACCAATGAGAGTGAAGGCAGCAAACTGGGACTGGGAAAATATTTAAGATCAACCGGACTGACCTTGCGTTTGGTTCCCGTGGAGAATGACAAAATAGACCATGACGCCGCCTTCAAAAATATTATGGAGAAATTCGCCTATGGCAATGCAGACAAGCAGGGTGTTTATTATGATGAAGAGAACAGGAGAAGGATGAATACGATCAAACTGGCCCATGCGCAACTGGCCATCAGCCTGGCACAATCGGGCAGGCAGGACCTCGCGCGTAAAGTAGTTGATCATTTTGACCAGCGGGTGCTGGAATCCAATTTCCCTTATGGCATGACCAGCAATCTTGGAAACCGGCACGACCTGATTTCGGCCCAGTTCCTGCAGGCCTGCTATGTGGCCGGCGATCTCGCCCTCGCAGCGAAAGTGTCGGCTTCGCTGCGGAAAGACCTTCAGCAACAAATGGAATATTATCGTGCACTAGGAGAAAATAATGGCGGCAACGACCAGATGGCCAATGATGCATACCTGCTGCTGCAGGGAAAGGGAGGAAATCTTTCAGAAAAGCAGGTTCCTTTCGCATCCGATATTCTCTCTTCGTACCAGGTACTGAGGCAAATGGATGAATGGGAAAAGCAATATCGGCCGGCAAAACCGTTTCTGAAAAATTGACGCGGCTTTCAGGTGTCCTACACCTGCAAAACCATGATAAACTTTATCAACTATTTGAAGGTGTAGGACATCTCATCACAATGCTGCATTTATCTTAAATTAGCAGATGAATTACGAACAACTGGCGGTCCTGCTGGGCAAGGAAAACGAAGGGCTTTTTACGCACTCCTGCCAAAAGATTTTAAAAAAAGACCTGCATCTCCCCGGCGCAGATTTTATAGACCGGATTTTCAGGGATTCTAACAGAAATATACAAACGCTGTGCAGACTCCAGGATATTTTTTCCACCGGCAGGCTGGCAGGAACCGGTTACCTTTCGATCCTTCCGGTTGACCAGGGCATCGAACACAGTGCAGGTGCTTCTTTTGCGCCCAACCCCGCGTATTTTGATCCTGAAAATATCGTCAGGCTGGCGATTGAAGGCGGATGCAACGCAGTAGCGTCGACCTTTGGTGTATTGGCCGCGGTGGCAAGGAAATATGCCCATAAGATCCCTTTTATCGTCAAGCTCAACCACAATGAACTCCTCAGCTATCCGAATAAATTTGACCAGGTATTTTTTGGCAAAGTAAAAGATGCCTGGCAGATGGGCGCGGCAGCAGTAGGCGCCACCATTTATTTCGGATCGCCTGAATCAGACAGGCAGATCACCGAAGTGGCCTTCGCATTTGACCGGGCGCATGAATTGGGCATGGCCACCGTACTGTGGTGTTACCTGCGAAATCCCGTTTTTAAAAAAGGCGATAAGGATTACCATCTTTCAGCGGACCTGACCGGTCAGGCTGATCATTTAGGTGCGACCATCCAGGCTGATATCCTCAAACAAAAATTACCCGAAATAAATGGAGGCTACGCAATCCTCAATAGCGGGGGTATAACATACGGAAAATTTGATCAGCGCATGTACACGGAATTGTCGTCGGATCATCCCATTGACCTTTGCCGTTACCAGGTGATCAACGGATATATGGGAAGGGCCGGCCTGATCAATTCCGGCGGCGCTTCAGTAGGCTCGGCGGATATGAAGGAAGCCGTCCGAACCGCGGTCATCAATAAAAGAGCGGGTGGCATGGGCGTGATCTCCGGAAGAAAATCCTTTCAGCGGCCGTTTGCCGAAGGCGTGGGATTACTGAACGCTATTCAGGATGTTTACCTGGAAACGCAAATTGACATTGCCTGAACGCGGTGAAAAGCATAAAAAAATGATCTATGCAAAAAAAATTATCGATCAGCACTTTATTTCTTGACATTGGCGGTGTTTTGCTGACCAATGGCTGGGACCGGCAGGCGAGAAAAAAAGCCATCTCGAACTTTTCGTTGAACGCTGCTGAAACCGAAGAGCGCCATCACCTGACTTTCGATACGTATGAAGTGGGCAAAATAAGTCTTACCGAGTACCTCGACAGGGTGGTATTCTATGAAAAACGCTCGTTTACCCCGGCGCAATTCAGGCGTTTTATGTATGCACAATCACGTCCCTTCCCGGAAATGATATCCCTGGTGCAGTCCCTCAGAAAGAAATACCAGTTAAAAATTGCTGTTGTCAGTAATGAAGGGCGGGAACTCACTGAATACCGGATCAACAGGTTTAAGCTCAATCAATTTGTGGACTTTTTTATTTCTTCCTGTTATGTTCATTTCAGAAAACCGGATGCAGACATATTCAGGATTGCGCTGGATACTGCACAGGTGCCATCAGAAAAAGTATTGTATATCGAAGACCGCATGATGTTCGTACAGGTCGCCGAAAAACAAGGTATCCAGGGAATTCAACATGAAGGGGTCGACAGTACAAGGGAGAAACTAAAAAAATGGAATTTAATTTTGTAATTTTGTGGTCCTGGAGACCATGAGTAATTCATTTGCGAAGGAAGTACTAACCGTTGAGCTGGAAAAATCAGGAAAGACGGTATTCCCCATTTTGATCCTGATCAGTTTTTCTCACCTGTTGAATGATACCATTCAATCGGTTATCCCGTCCATCTATCCCATTGTAAAAAATTCATTTCACCTGAATTTTGAGCAGATCGGATATATTACGCTAACCTTTCAGTTGGCGGCTTCTATTTTCCAACCATTGGTTGGATTGTATACAGACAGGCGTCCGCAGCCCTATTCACTGGCCGCGGGAATGTTTTTTAGCGGCGTGGGTTTGGTCGTTCTCGCATTTGCGGGAAATTTTACCATGTTGCTTTTTGCCGTTGGATTGATCGGCACGGGATCTTCGGTATTCCATCCCGAAGCTTCCAAGGTCGCTAATCTGGCGGCGGGTGAAAGAAGGGGCCTGGCGCAATCTATTTTCCAGGTGGGCGGCAATGCAGGAAGCTCCATCGGTCCCTTACTGGCCGCACTAATTATTGTACAGCGCGACCAATCCGTAATCCTTTGGTTCGCCCTGATCCCCCTGATCGCTATTGTGGTCCTGATCAACGTGGGCAATTGGTACAGTCAACAACGGGGACTGCGCAAAGGCAAAAGGGAGCTGGCTGGAAAAATTGCGGAAAGACCGGCCTTGTCGAGAAAAAAAATTATTGGTACGGTATTGATCCTGCTTGTGCTGATTTTTTCGAAATATTTTTACCTGGCATCCATGACCAGTTATTATACCTTTTATCTGATCGATAAATTTCACCTGTCTGTCCGGGACGCCCAGCTACATCTTTTTATTTTTCTTTTTTCTGTCGCGGCGGGTACAATCGCCGGCGGGCCGCTGGGCGACCGGTTCGGAAGAAAATATGTGATCTGGTTCTCTATCCTGGGCGTAGCGCCATTTACACTATTGCTCCCGCACATGAATTTGCTTTGGACAAGCGTGCTCACTGTTTTTATCGGGCTGATCCTCGCGTCGGCTTTTTCTGCCATCCTGGTATATGCGCAGGAATTGCTCCCCGGCAATCTTGGCCTGGTGTCTGGCCTGTTCTTTGGGTTTGCCTTTGGGATGGGCGGATTGGGCTCGGCCTTGTTGGGGATACTGGCCGACAAGACAAATATCCAGTACGTGTACCAGGTTTGCGCGTTCCTGCCGCTGATCGGCATCCTGACCGTCTTTTTGCCCAATCTAAATCCTAACAAAATCGCGAGACCGCATTCGCTTCAAAAAAATACGGACTAAAATTCCATTCAGGAAAATTCATGGACATCGTCATTCATACGCATAATAAAACATATCGGTCGACAGATGAGCATTTTGATTTTAAGCTTTGGTATGTGTTTATTAAAGATGCCTTTGAAAGGTATACCCCGGAACAAATTGACGAAATAGAAAAATCCGGCGGCTGGATCGAACTCAATCTTGACCTGCATCCCCATCCAAACAGGGAAGATTATATACTTAAGCATACAAAATTATCCCTGCCGGATACTGAGTCATCCCTATAATCGCTGGCATGAAATTTTTAGATCGATACAAGGGGATTTTCCTCATGTAACATTAAAATATCTAACGACATGCCACAAAAAAATCACGAAAAGGCTGCCGAACATCACGAAGAGGCAGCCAAGCACCACAGAACAGCGGCGAAGCATGCATCTGAAGGCAATCATGAAAAGGCGGCGCATCATGCGCAGGCTGCGCAGGGCCATCACAAGAAAGCAAATGAGTATGCAGGCAAGGCCGCTGGCAAGTACGCCGAAAAAGCAGGTACGATGAAAAAAGAAGACAGGCAGGAAGACCGTCAGGACATGGAAATGGAAGAAAACGGAAGAAAGGGATCAAGGAAATAACCCACAGGAATGAAAGGGTTGTTTTCGTATTAACACAGATCTTACGTGCTGGGTTAATATGGAAACAACTCCTTCATTTTATGCTCAAATTGAGTAGGATTTTTCACAGGAGTAATTCACAACACTTTTTATCTTTTCCTTTTTAACCTGGGCATAACTTTTATTTATTCACTAACATGGAATTACCTTCAGCATGATTTTCCTTTGAAAGAAAATAATTCATTTGCTCGGGTTTTTTTGGCAGGTATTTTGAACCTCATTCATAAACCTTGTCATGAAAGAAATAAGCTACTTGCTTTTCACCGCGACTGATCCCGGCCCCGCTGAAAATCCTGTTCCGAAGCCGGGTCCTGAATTACCCGAAAATCCGCCTCCTACGATCCCCCCTGTGGAACAACCGGACCCCAGCGGGCCCAGACCGGCAGATCCAGGCACTTTGCCTCCCCGTGCCGGTGTTGTTCGATACGCCGTGCCCGGTCTTTATAAGTCATTCAGACTGAAAGGTCGAGGGGGATTTTTTTCCCCATTTCGCTCCCTGATTCTGCTATGTAAATTATTTGTTACGGATGGGAATTTATCAAAATCATTTTGCCTGCAATAACGTAAGTTTGCAAACTTACCACAAAAGGAAAAAGCCGTGCTTTATAATAAAAATATTCAATTTTCCCGCCTGATTAAAGTGAATGGGCAACTCAAGGAATTCAACTTCCGAAAACCTACGCCAGAAAGTAAAATATATAATGTAGACATTGGTGACGAGCGCGGCAATCGCTTCATTTGGTCAATGGAACAAGTGGATGGACAATGGAAAATAAAAGGGGGATTGCTCCCCGGCTGGATCGTAGAGTCCGAAACATTGTTGGATGCAGCCATCAATGAAGTGGAAAGCCATCCGGATAATATGATGAGATAGACTTGATGTGCGAATGATTATGCGGGGAGGGAGACGGTGTATTCTTCCAGGATATTCATTACTATTTTTTCTTCAACGGTGAGGTCGAAGGCCATCACTTTTTCAATCTCCTCCATTTTATTGAAATATTTGTCCAGGATCTTATTTTCATACAATACCAGGATGGCGGGATGAATATAATATTTTTTGCAAACATTTCTTGTATTGCCTAAACGCGAGGCAACGATATTAATAACCTCAACGGTTTTCTTTTTTGTTTCTGAATCCGTTTCACCATAGCCCAATTCTTTAAACGCCATAAATGCCTGTACGGTGCCAGACCAGGTTCTGAAATCCTTGGCGGTGAAATCGTACCCGCATAAATTCTTTATGTAGTCGTTGACCATTCCTGAGTCAATGCAATTCCGCTGGCCAAATTCATCGTAATACTGAAACAATTCTTTTCCCGGAATATCCTTGCATTTCTGCACGATCGATGAAAGTTTTTTATTCCTGATCGTGATGTCATGCGAAACACCTTTTTTTCCCTTAAAGGTAAAACGCAGTTGGCTTCCGGTGATCTTGACATGTTTATCCTTCAGGGTCGTAAGGCCGAAAGAGCCATATAATTTTTCGTAAAGGTTGCTGCCGATGCGGATGTTTGTGCGTTCCATTAAACTGACCACTGTAGCCAATACTTTTTGCAAAGGCATGCCCGGCAGCGAAATATCCTTTTCCAGTTGCTGGCGTATGGTAGGGAGTGTTTTGCCGAACTCGTGCAACCGGTAAAATTTTGTGTGGTTGCGCAGCGTATTCCAAAGCTGGTGGTATTTGTACTGCTTTCTTTTTTTTGCATCTATTCCTGTGGCCTGCAAATGGCCTTTTTCAAGCGGACAGATCCACACGCTCTCCCACGCCGGCGGAATGACTAAGCTTTTGATCCGTTTGATTTCTTTTTCGTCTGTCAGCCTTTCATTGTTGAAGTAATAATGAAAATGTTTTCCCTTCCTGATCCGCTCTATGCCAGGTTGTGCATCCGTCACATAAACCAGGTTACCGGCCTCCGCTGTCTTGATGGGATCATTGACGATCTTCCTCAACTGGCTTTTCGAGATGGACAATATTTCTGCTACGGCATTTTCCATTTTATAAAGGATAGAACAGGTGTTTTTTTACGATTCGGGGCATTGAAACCTCAACATTTGAATTCATGAACGCTATTTTAGTGGTTCTATTATCCCCTCCACAGCGGAAAAGGGGTTCTCCATTTTTGGGAAAACCGGGTTTCCCCGGATTCGACACAGAAAGTATTATGCCTTACGCATTTAAAGACGGTATGAGCGTCATCTGACTGGATATTTTATTTGTCTTGCTCATTTTGAGGAAAAACTCCCACAATGGCAAATGCAGCCCGTCAAAACAGGCAATGCATTATAATGATTAATTTTAAAGTATGAAGTTAAACGTAATACTGACCGGTGCGACCGGAATGGTTGGCGAAGGGGTACTCCACGAATGTATCCTGCACCCCGACGTGGAAAGAATATTGATCATCAACAGGAAAGCTTCGGGTATGCTGCATCCTAAGCTGAAGGAAATCATCCACCAGGATTTCTTTGATCTCCCATTCATTCAGCAGGAACTGGCGGGTTACAATACTTGTCTTTTTTGTCTTGGCGTGTCGTCTGTTGGCATGGACAAGAAAACTTATTTCAACCTGACCTATAACCTGACCATGAATTTTGCAAAGGCATTGGCGGATCAAAATCCAGCGATGGTATTCTGTTATATTTCAGGTGCAGGCACAGACAGTTCTGAAAAAGGCAGGGTCGCCTGGGCCCGTGTAAAGGGAAAAACAGAAAATGATTTGATGAAATTACCTTTTAAGCGCGTATACAATTTTCGACCGGCTATTCTGGAGTCTACTCCAGGTTTGAAAAACACCTTAAGCTTTTATAAATATTTCAGGTGGCTGATCCCCTTCATCAGGCTGATCGCGCCGAACTCCTTATCAACATTGAAAGAGTTAGGCCTGGCCATGATCAACGTATCACGCAATGGATATCCTAGACAAATTATTGAAGTGAAAGACATTCACGCACTCGCGAAACAGTGAAGCATTCTTGCTGTATTCTCCGGCAAAAAGACTCAGGTCTTCGCTACCACGAGTATCTGAAAAGTTCCCGGGATCATCCTTGGTCTTTGTCCTGCCGGAGCACTCTCCATGTCGGCAGCGGGCAGAAATACTTCATGCAGCGATTCATCGACGGCCAAGGTGCGCGCACTTCTTTTGGTCGGCACATTGTCGATCAGCTTAAATTCCTTTCCTGAGATTTCATGGATCACCGACAATTTTCCTTCCCCACAGGATGCAAAAATGTATTTCAGGCCATTATCAAACGCAACGCCATCACATCCGTCCGCGATAGTAACCTTATCGACGATGGTTCCGTTATCAGCATCTACCACGACCAATAATTTATCGCAGCCGGCAAAAAGCCTTCTTGTTTTTATATCGATGGCCAGGCCGGTTGGGCTTTCGCCAGGCGCAATGGACCAGGTATTGATGACTTTATTGTTGCTGATATCTATCACACTGATGGCATTTTTGTTTTCAATGTTAACATAAACTTTTCCCATCCCGTCGCTAACAGCCGTTTCTGGTTTGCCTTCGAGCGGAATGGTAGCCACAACCTGTTCAGTCGCAGGATCCACAATCGAAAGATCGTTGCTGCGGCCATTGCAGGTGATGATCTTCTTGGAGAAAGGCTCATACATGATAGCGTCAGGATTCTGGCCGACAGGAATCTGCTTCAGGGTCTGATTGGATTTCAGATCGAATACTGTGATATTGTTTAACCTCCCGTTGCTGGTATAGCCCTTGTTCATTGATCCAATAAATGCTATGCCATGAACCCCGTCGGTGTGGGGAATAAAGCCCAGGGAGTCGCCGGTTTTTTCGTCCAGTATGTTCACCTGGGTTCCGTGACTCACATATATTTTATTGAACGCCACAGCGATATAATCCCAACCGCCGGGACTTGCAATCTTAAAAGTTTTAGCCAGCTTAAACCCGCTATTGACCTGGCCAATGGAAGAAAGGCTTAATATGGAAAGAAGAAAAATGATTACGGCAACAGGAGATGATTTCATAAATAAAAATTTAAAGCAGAGATGATTCAGGAACCTAAACTTAACCGACAAATCTGTAGGAATGTTGAGCCACAAAATGAACTATCCGAACAAGTCGACTCCCTTCCTTATTTCTTATTCCTTATTTCGCTTTCCCTTCTTATACATTAACCCTAACATCGAAGGCAGCACGATCAGGAGCAAGGGCAGGGCCACGATAAATCCACCGATCACGGCAATAGCCAGGGGTTGATGTAATTGCGCACCGATGCCGATGCCTAATGCCAGCGGCATCAGCGCAATGATCGCACCCAGCGCGGTCATCAGTTTTGGCCGGAGCCGGGTGGAAATGGAATAAATGATTGAATCCTCTATCCCGCGCTCTTTCAGCGATGCCTTGAATTGAAGGAGGGTGAAAATGGCATTTTCACCAATTATGCCCACAATCATAATCAGGCCGGTATAGCTGCCTACGTTCAGTGGAGTATGGGTAAGATACAGGGCCAGATAACTCCCGGATATGCCCAATACCGCCAGCAAGATCACGAGACACGCCGCTCTGAAATCACGGAACAAAAAAAGGATGACGGCAAATACAAGCAGGCTTGATGAAATTAAAATGATCAGCAGTTCGCTGAATGATTGTTGTTGCTCGGCATAAGCGCCGCCATATTCAATATGATAACCCATCGGCAACTGCACCTTGGAGGCGACCGCCTGTTTGATGTCTTTCATCACACTGCCCAGGTCCCGATTTTCCAACCTTGCCGTGACTTCGCCCATGGACTGCAAATTTTCTCTCTTGATTTCGGCTACGCCAGGACTTACGCTCACGCGTGCCAGATCAGTAATCGGCTTGAGTTTACCCGACGGAAGGAACAGTTGCAATTGGTCGATATCTGAGACCGAATGTTGCTGGCTCCGTGGATAGACCATCCTGATATTGGATAGCTGTTCCTTTTCCTGAATGGTTCCGACAATATTGCCCTCCAGACTGGTTTGAACCTGGAACTGAAGGGAGGAAGGCGTGATGCCGAATTGCGACAACTTATCGTTATCCGGCTCAACACTTACAGAGGGTCCTGCTATCACGATGCCATTGAATACATCCGCTGCACCGTCTACTTTTGCGATGAGATCAGCCACCTGAGTTGACAGTCCTTCCAGTTTTGCGGGATCGTTGCCGAAAATTTTGACAGCAACCGGCTGAACCGAAGTCATGAGATCGCCCAGCATGTCGCCGATTACCTGACCAAAATCTATCCTCAATGCAGGCTGAGTGGATTCGACCCGTTTCCGGATATCCGCTATAACTTCCTCCGTTGAACGGTTTCGGTTCTTGTTCAGCTGGATCAGGTAGTCACCTTTATTGGGCTCCGTGATAAAGAATCCCATTTCGGTTCCGGTGCGACGTGAGTAGCTGGTCACTTCAGGAACGGCAACAATGATTTTTTCCACCTCTCTGAGCATCCGGTCTGTTTCCTGAAGGGAGGTTCCTGGCGGTGAATTGTAGTCCAATACAATGCTGCCTTCATCCATTTCCGGCAGAAAGCCGGTTTCAAGCCGGGGCAGGATCAGATAAATCGACAACCCTAGCAAAAACATGATCAATACACTGATCAATGGCCGGTGCAGAAAAAATCCCACCCACCGCTGCCGTTTTACGTCATGATGTTGCGCTTTGGTACCGGCACGCATGGCCTTTTTGCCAGATAGCCTGAGATAAATAATAGGCAGCCCAATCCAGGTTACAAAAAAGGAACAGGTCAGCGTGATGATCATGGTATTGGTAAGCACTTTGAAATAAGCACCGGCAACCCCGCTCATCATTTCAAAAGGAATGAATATCACAATAGTACTAATCGACGATCCGATCATCGCGGGAAATAAATACCGGATGGCTTTTTGAACAAGTATATCCGATGTTTCATCAGGATTTTCTTCGTGGGTTCTTTGAATCTGTTCTACCACAACGATGGCATCATCAATGATCAGCCCGATGGAAGCTGCAAGGGCCCCAAGCGTCATGATATTCAATGTATACCCCACGGCGTGTATGCATACCAGTGCGAGCGCAATGGTGACCGGGATGGTAAAAAGAATGGTGGCGCTCGCTTTGAGCGATCGCAGAAAAATGATCGCCACGAAAATCGCCAATGCCAGTCCGACCCACAACGATTCAGTGACAGCCCTTATGGAATCCCTTACAAAGTCTGCCTGGATATAATATGGTTTGAGCGTAATGTCTTTTGGCAGCAGTTTCTGCAGCGCCGCTATTTGCGTTTCTACCTGGTCACTCAGGTCTGCCAGGTTCACATTGGGCTGTTTGATCACGGCGACCAGCAGACCTTCTTTGCCATTGGCATTGATCTTCGTGTATTCGATGGCTTCCTGTACATCAACACGGGCAATGTCGCGAAGCTGAACAATCCGTTTTCCATTATTGAGCACGATCAGGCTTTTCAACTGGTCCAGGTTGTGTACACTGGCATCGGTAACGGTCAGGTATAAAAGCCGGTAGTCCGAGAGATAGCCATTGGACCTGATAAAATTTGTTTGTGCCAGGGTTGTAGAAAGCATTTCCGGGGTGATCCCCAACGTACTCATTTTTTGCATATCGAGCGTGAGCCAATATTCCTTTTGCTTGCCGCCTAAAATCCTGATTTCCGAAACTCCGGCAACCTGGGATAAAAATGGCTTGATGGTATAAAGCGCCAGTTGCTTCATGTCAATGGGAGACCGGTTGCTTTTTGTTTCGAGTGAATACCCCAGCACAGGAAGAATGGATGGGTTCATTTTTTCAACGGTGATCTGTACGCTCGCAGGCAACTGGTTGCTAACCTGTGCTATTTTCGCCTCTATGCGTTGTTTGGCGAGATCAACATCGCTGTTCCAATCTATGAAGGCGGATATTTCGCACGAACCCCTGCTCGTTGCGCTCCTGATGTTTATGAGATCCGGCACCTGCTTGATGGCATTTTCCAGCGGCTTGGTGACGGTGAGCATCATTTTGTCAATGGGCTGCAGGCCCGCATCGGCAATGACCTTTATTTTTGGAAAACTGATTTCAGGGAAAAGAGAGATCTTGAGCCGGCTGTAAGAAAATAATCCGCCGGCAATAATCATGACCAGCAAAACGGTAACCGGGTTCTTATATAAAACGAAGAATTGTTTCATGATCAGGGTTTCTCGATGATAACTTTAGCCGTATCCGGTAGTCCATAATTGCCGGATATCAGTATGCTGTCATGGGTTGAAAATGCAGGTTCCAGGATCTCGACCCGGTCCTTCCATTCCATACCCTTCTTAACCGTGGTCTTAACGGCAGTTGTTGAATCGATCATTTTCATGACCCAAAACATGGTCTGGGCTTCATCTGTTAGGACAGCCGTCTTTGGGAGGGTTTGCGCATTCTTTTTAGAGAACCTGGCCATGCGCACGCGGGCGATCAGGTTTTGTGGGATTGTTTTGTTACTATTGACCCGGACAACTATTGCCTGCGTTTGTGATGCCGAATCGACAGTCGGCAAGAGGGAACTGACCTTTCCTTGCAAATGGGTACCATCGGGCAGCATAAGTTCGACAGCCTGCTGGTTGGATACAAAAGACCTCAATTCATAAGGCAGGTTCAGTAAAAAGACAAAACTGTTCATATCACTGATTACAGCCAGTTGCTCGCCATCCTGAACATAATCTCCCTGTTGGTGGTTCAACTGCGTAAGATACCCGTGACCGGTAGAACGGATCGTAGTCAACCCGTTAAATTTAAAGCTGCTGTCGAGTGATGATATGGAATGGCCGATAACAGAGGCTTCTTTGGTTTCGAGGGTAAACAAAACTTTTCCATTACCGATGTATTCCCCGGGCTTCGCATCCACCGACCGGATATATCCTGTAGAATTCGCTTTAACATAATTGTTTTGCAGAAAGGCGGAAGTTGCATTCAATTCAATAGAATCGTTCAAAGGAGCGTATGTTACGGTAGCTACTGTTACCGGCGTTCTGGCTGCCTCGGCATCGGGCACATTTTCGGCGGATTTGTTTTGACACGAAATAGTCCAAAACATGATACCGATCAATACCCATCCTCGTTTTGTTCTTTCCATGAATTCCTGGTTTAAATAGATTCCCAATAGTTGATCTGGTTAATGAGCTGAAGGCGGCTGATATAATTCTGGTTCAACAAATGTCTCGCATTCAGGTAGGTATTGATCGATAGAATAAAATCGGTGATGCGGATGTCTCCTTTTTCCAATAATTTTCCATTGACTTCGATCAGGGTACTGGAATATTTGATCTGGCTGTTGATCTCTTCGATCAGCAATTCAGTTGATTTTAATTGCTGGAACAATTGCGCGATCTGCTGATCATACTGCCGGAGAAAAAAATCGCGGTATCCCGTTCTTGTTCTTTCATCCAATGCGAACTTTTTATATTTTAGCTGCCTCTGCCTGCCATCATAAATCGGAACAACCAGGCTCAAGCCGAAACTAGTACCGAAATTCTTATAGCCCTGATAAGAAAAAGATGAATTGTAACCCGCGTCTGCAAATAAATTCAATTTGGGCTTGTAACTGAAATCCAATACGGTCCGCTGATTGATTATTTTCAGGCTGTCGATCAGGTATTGCCGGTAAAAAGACGTCGTATATACCTCCGGTAAGGAGGCGAGCTTTAAATCCGGGTCGGGAATTGGCACTGCAGCCGTATCGACAATTCCGCAGAGGTAATTCAACGTGGCATAATCATTCCTGAATTGAATTTCGGTTTGCCGAAATGCCAATTGCTGCTGTTGCAGGGTAACATAGAAACTGAGGTAGTCAGATTGCTTGTAGATATTATTTTGTGTGAGATTTTTTAAAATAATCTCTTCGTTTTGGAGCAACCTCAGGATCTCCCGCGTGAAATTCATTGCAGCCAGGTCACCATACACCGAAATGTATTGCGCTGTGATTGCTTTTTTAAGCTCTTTTTCAGCGATGATAGAAGTAGTGCCTACTGCTTCATTTTGCAGATGAATGGTCTGTACCTGTGCGGCGAGATTACGCTTACTGACAAAGGTTTTGTTCGCCTGCACCAGGGCGGATAGCTGGCCGCCATTCGTGATCGCATAGTCATATCCGAAACCATTAATGCTTGGCGCATAGGAATTATTGCTGACGCCGTTGACCTGCGGACGGTAACCGGCGATAATGATTTCGCTGTCAACCTTATTGAGCTGCACCTGGTTCCGGTAATCCTTTAGCAGAGGGCTGTTAGTCCTCGCCAGCCCCAGGTAATAATCGAGGTTGCGATCCTGTGCCAGGGCGGGTATGCAGGCAGTAAGAAGAATGAGATAAATGAAAAACTTCATGAGTGGGAGACCTTTGCGATTACAAATTAGCCAGGCATTCTGTTGACTTTCTGAAGGAGAATGCATTAGGGGGTCACACGAAACACATGCCATCCTTCCGTAAACTGATAATCAAGACGATAATGATACAGATCACAAATCTTTCTTACGATCGCCAGACCCAGGCCAATACTGCCATTCTGTTCGCCTGACTTATAGAACCGTTCGAATATTTTGCCGGCGGGTAACGGATTCGCAGGACCGAAATTCCTGATGACCAGCGTTCCATGACGGAGTTCGATACTTATTTTCCCATTGTCAACATTATACCTGATGGCATTGGAGATCAGATTACCCACCAGCATTTCAATCAGGGTCTTATTTGCATCCAGGAGCAGGTCATCGGGATAATCTTCTGTGATGTGGATCTGGTGCAATTCTGCTTTTGGTCTGTATTGTTCGAGCACCTGCGAGACCAATATTTTCAGGTCGACCTGTTCCGTTAATGGAAACTGATTGTTTTCAATTCTGGAAAGCAGCAAAAGGGATTTATTCAATCTGACCAACCGGAGATTCGCCTCTTCCAGGGCGCTGATCAACCCAGCCTGCTCTTCAGATAAAGGCTGGGTTTGCATGAGCAATTCAATTTTTCCCTGAAAAATGGCCAGTGGTGTCTGCATTTCATGAGATGCATTTTCTGTAAATTCCTTTTGGGCAAGATAGACTTCCAGGTTTCTGTTAATCATTTGTTTGATGGCTTCATTCAGCTCTTTGAACTCATCGATATTGGTCCTTACCGCCGCAGGAGGAATATGATTGCCGAGTTCATAGTTTTTCATATTGTCCAGCGCCGCATAAAACGGTTTCCATATCTTTTTTGAACTGAGTTGATTGATCCAAAGCATCCCCGCCATCAGGAGGATGAGAAGGAATGCCTGTACCATCACGATGCTTCCCAGCAGGTCCTCATTTTCGACGAGCGAATTCGTGATAATTAATTTATATATTTTTCTTTCTACGACGATCGTCCCCGAAATTTCACGGTATGGGTCTTCATCATGATGTCTTCTATTTGACCGGTAGATCGTATAAATGCGGTCCGGTGCTGTTTTTTCTGCCGGAGCCAGTAAAATATCCTTATCCATTTTCGACCAGGTCTCCAATTCCTTCGCCGAGCTGATGGATGGCAGGTTAGATCTGATGTCACGCATCTGTGTTTTCAGCGACCTGTCTACAGAATGGAACAACACCGTTTTCACCACGAAATAAAATAATGGAATGGCTACCAGCAAAATGGTAAAGGAGTAGAACAGGTAAGATCTTATCGTTCTGTTGAGCAGCTTCATATCCTATACTTCGAACTTATATCCCATGCCGTATATCGACTTGATGTATTCCCCGCTCCCAGCCTGTGATAGTTTTTTCTTCAGGTTTTTCATATGTGTATAAATAAAATCAAAGCTGTCGAAACCATCCGAGTCCATGCCGGAAAGGTGTTCAGCGATAGCGTTTTTGGAGAGCACACGGTTTTTATTGTACGCGAGATAAAGCAACAGGTCATACTCCTTGCGTGTAAGGTCAAGAAACTTATTCATAACCGAAACGGTTTTTGCCGTCAGGTCAATCGTAATTTCATGAAAGACCAGTATCCTTTGCCCTTCAAAACGCCTTCTGCGGATGATGGCAGATATCCTGGCATTTAATTCAGACAAATGAAAAGGTTTTACCAGGTAATCATCGGCGCCAAGATCCAGTCCGTGAATGCGGTCCTCGATGGAATCCTTTGCCGAAATGATGATCACACCATCGGTTTTTTGTTCTGATTTTAATTCTTTAAGCAGGGAAAGCCCGTTACCATCGGGCAGGGAGACATCCAGCAGAATACAATCATAATTAAACCCATCGATCAGGCTTAAGGCGGTCTTGTAATCCTTTGCCGATTCGCACAGATAGTTTTCGGCTTTTAAATACGTGATCATCGTCTTTAAAAGCTCTTGCTCGTCTTCGACAATCAGGATCTTCATCGGCAAATTTTACAAAATTTCCGGCAGGAAACTGAAGAAAATCTGATGCAATGCGACAACATCTTTATTTAGCTGCGAACAAAAAGCAATCGCGGGCGGCCCGCTGGCTGACTTCTTATTGCAGGCTGTACGTCTTTTTCAAAGACTCCTTGCATTCGACCGATAGTTTGTACACTTTATCCTGGATCTTGTCAATCAGATCCTCCAGTTGTTCCCTGTTCGTATAGGATGTTTTGCTGCTGTCGTAATTGTTGATCATGTTGTACAATGAATCTGTCAGTTTCTCGATCGTTGCGCTTTGATAAAGGTTCAGTTTTCCGTAATACAATTGATTGAAATTATATTTTGCAATTTTATAATTCGCTTTTGAAACAGAATCGGTGGGATTGCTGATTGAAGTGGAAATGCTTCCCAGGTCACCCAATAATTCGTCGTACACAACGCTTTGCTGGTTTAAGAAAGTCTTGCCGAACTCGCGGTCATTATTCACCTTATACTCATAAAGCCCGATGAGTACCGGCAAAACAGCCACGAAAATTCCTGCGTAAGCCAGCGCGGAACCTTTATTTTCTGTCATAAAATAGAATTTACAGAATTAAAAAATCAACTGAATTTATTTAAAGCATTCCTTATTTCTTATTCCCCTTCTTATCTCCCACAGAATCCTTTGCAACCTTTCTCCTCCCCGAATTCACCGGTTTATCCCAGTTCGTTCGCTCTGCCCTGCCCAGTTTAAAAATTTCCAATAATTGCAAGGTCATCCCCCCGGGGATCTTCGGCGTATTGGCCCTGATCTGTTTTACTTCTTCTTCCGTGACCACCGACGCCTGGTTGCCCAACTCGCCACTGTTCCGGATAAAACTCAAAACGGATGCCACCCATTTGTCATCATTCCCGCCCATCGATGCCATAATATCGGGGTAATTTTTTCCATCCACCGGACCTTTTAGTCCATTTAATAACAGCTGTATGAGCAAGATCTTGTCGCCCCGAACCCGGGGAGATCCCGCAAGCGGCGGGGCAGGCATATCTTTGCCTCCGATCACCACGCCCCGGCCATCCGGACCGTGACAGGTAGCACATAGCTGTTTAAAAATCGTGGCTCCTTTGGTAACCAACTCCCGGTCAGCCGGGCTCAGGTTCCGGGTTCTTTCTCTTTCGGCGGTCTGCGTTTTCTGCGTTTCAATAAATGTTTTGTAAGAGAACTGCATCAACTCATTATCCGGATTGGCAGCAAGGAGGGCTTTTACCAGTGCCTGTGCGTTTTTAGATTTATTGCCCCGAAGCGATAAAGAAAGCTGTATCCGCACATCCGGGCTAGGATCATTTTTCAGGCTGGCGAGTTTTTTGATCATCTCCTGATCGTTATTCCGGATAAATTGCTCACTGATCCATATAGCCGCTTTTCTCACTTCGCCATCGGGATCCAGCAATGCCTGGAACAATACGGGTTTGTCGATGGCGCCCATTCCTTCCAGCGTCCATAAAGCATGTATCTGCGCAAGATGCGATATTGCCGGCCCGCCAGCAGGTTGTCCTTTTGCTATCGTTTTCAGGGCCGGAACAACCGTTTGATCATTGCGAACAATCAGTTCGATTTGCGCATGATCACGCCACCAGCCATTTGGATGATCGAGATAGGTCAGCAATTTACTGGTTGATTCATTCAGCATATTAGGACGGGTTCTGTCTGGCCTGAACCCATCATGTACTACGCGGTAGATTCGTCCCATACCCCTATTCTTATACAATCCTTTTTGTTCAATAATTTTTCCGAGGTAGGAATCCGGTTTTGTCCACTCACTCTCCTGGATGATGCCATGGTACATATCGACGATGTAAAAACATCCGTCGGGTCCGGTATACGTATTGATTGGCCGGAAGTTCATGTCGGCAGAAGCAAGCCAATCCTGCTTTTGATAAACATCAACAATCGAAATCTTGCCATTTTTGTTGGTCACCCTTCCCCTTTTGATGATCCTTCCTACGGGTTCGGGAATGAAATAATCTCCGTTCATGTCTGCCGGTAACCGGTCGCCGCGAAAAATGGATTGCCCGCAACCGGAGGTGAATTTATTCAGGGTATTGTCTTCAGGCCGAAGCGCATCCCGCCCGCCCTGTGCATCTATATTGCCGATGATCGGCCAGGGCCGCGTAAAATCTTCTGAATACTGGTCTTTAAAATTCAAAGCCCCATAGGCCGGCATTTGTTCCATCTGAACCGCGGGTAATCCGGGCCCCGCTTCAGAATAATAGAGGCGGCCGTAATTATCACTCGTCAGGCCCCATTGTCCTATCATATTGTCCACCATGCTGTCAGCGATCATCACGCCATGCTTGTATTTATACCTCAGGTTGTCACGTGATGGATAGATCCAATTATCCATGTTCCAGTAAAGGGCGCCGTTCTGATGCTCCAGGTTTCTGGGATCGAGCACATCGTTCCTGAACAGGATTTTTTTATCATCCCCTTTCCCATCTCCGTTCGTGTCGCGGAAACTAAGAATATGTTGGCGGTTTGTTTCCTGTACCAGGAGCTGATCGCCAATCGCGAGGATTGCCCGGGGCAATAATAAACTGTCTGCAAAAACGCTGTACCTGTCCATTTTCCCGTCCCGGTCTGTGTCCTCCAACAATTTGATCCTGCTGCTGGCCTCATATTCACCAGTCGCATTGGCATCCTTCATATATGTATTCATCTCTGCCACATACATTTTGCCATTTGCATCCCAGGTTATAGCGACCGGTTCCTGCACCATCGGTTCACTGGCTACCAGTTCAACATGAAATCCAGGCGGCAACTGAATTAGTTCCATGCTTTTTTCGGGAGATAGTGGCGTGACGGGTGGATTGCTGTCGATAATGGTTCGCACAAAATCTTTCGGGATGGAAGGCTTCTTTGCGTCGGAACAGGTGTAAACGAAAGCGGCAAAACCGAGGATGCAGCACAAAGAAAACCTGGATATAGAATTTGTTTTTCTTTCCTGGGGAACAATCATGAATTTCATTTTAATGGGACATGAATATAGAAAAATTTTCCCCATCCAAACCCTTTATCCACACCCCATCCTGATAATCAGAATTCAGGCAAAAATTTCTAGGCAATGTCAACAATTCATTGGAATTTTGATAACCGGATTTTCAAAAAGTCATCACATCATTAAACCAATAGTATGTTAACAAAAGGAAACCAAGCACCCGATTTTGAATTGAATTCGACGCCAGACCAGACCCTGAGCTTAAGCGATCTGAGAGGCAAACGGGTGATACTCGCTTTTTATCCGGCTGACTGGAGCCCGGTGTGCAGCGACCAGATGGCGCTTTATAATGAGATGCTTCATTATTTTCATAAGCAACACGCTGAAGTGGTAGGTATTTCTGTGGACAGCAAATGGTGCCATATGGCTTTTGCGGAAATCAGGAAACTTCATTTCCCTTTGCTTGCCGATTTTGAACCCAAGGGGGCCATATCGAGATTATATGGTGCCTATGACGAAAAAGAGGGTCAAAGCCAGCGCGCCTTATTTGTTATTGACGAGGAAGGAATTATTCAATGGAGTTATCTTTCGCCCCGGGGAATCAATCCGGGAGCGGACGGGATTGTGGAAGCGCTGGAAGCCCTTCCGGTAGCCGCCCAATAATTTTTAAACCTTTAAATGATTTATTATGGCTTCACTGTTAAAACCACCCGTCAATGAAAAGGATCATATACAAGGCAATAAGGATGCTCCGGTAGAGCTGGTCGAATTCGGGGATTATGAATGTCCGCATTGCGGCCGGGCATACCCGATCATTAAAGCCATCCAGAAAAAAATGGGAAAAAAGTTGAAATTTGTCTTTCGCAATTTCCCGATGGCCGAGGCCCACCCGCACGCATTTGCTGCAGCCATCGCATCGGAAGCCGCAGACAAGCAGGGTAAATATTGGCCCATGCATGATATGCTTTTCGAAAATCAGCATAACCTCACCGGAGCGGCCATCAGGATCTATGCTATGAGCCTGGGCCTGGACGTAGAAATCTTTTTTGAGGATATGGGGGACATAGAACTTCGCGCGAAAGTGGAAGCAGATTTTGAAAGCGGCATACGCAGCGGGGTCAATGGCACACCGACATTTTTTGTCAATGGCATCCGCTATAATGAAAGCTGGGAACCGGCGATATTTCTTGAGTATCTCAATGAGCAATTGGCAATAGCGAATAGAGAATAGAGAATAGAGAATAGGGAATGGAATAGTTTGTCGGCCATTCACCACACCCCTATTTACTACTCCCTACTTCCTATTCTCTACTCTCTATTCCTGCCCATTCAAATTCACCCTGATCTTCTCCATAAAATAATCGAAATCGAATGGCTTTGGGATAAAGTCATCGGCGCCAGCCTTCAGGCAGGTTAGTTCTGCGTCGGGGTGGGCGGACATCATGACAATCCGCATCTGGCTGACGGCCGGATCTGATTTCAGATCCTTGCACAGGTCCCTGCCATCCGCGCCTGACAAAAGCATATCCATCAGGATTAAACGCGGCGTCATGCCGGAAAGCAGCTCTGGAATGTCAGCTGCTACCGAGCAGCTGTAGGTGTTGTACCCTTCAAATTCCAGGATCGCGGTCAGCATTTGGCAGATATCCGGATCATCATCGACCAGCAGCACATCGACTTGTTGTTTTTCCATTTGCGGACTGATTTGCAGTTGAAGGGGGTTGATGAAAATTTGCCCTATCAGCCCTTTCAAAAATCTTGCCTTTGCCCAAAAGCCATGTCTAAGCTACCTTCCCGGGTAAAATTCTTCCCTCCCCGGTCAATTTTTTAATCCTGCGATGAGGTTGATCGTGATCGCTACAACGAAAGTGTTCAAAAGGAACGCCAGAACGCCATGCAACAGGGCCAGGCCCCTGATTTTCCGGGAAGTAATCTGGACATCCGAAACCTGGAAGGTCATCCCGATCACGAAAGAGAAATAGGCAAAATCCAGGTAATCGGGTTTTTTTTCACCTGGAAAATCAAGGCCTCCGGCATGTCTCTCCTTGTCATCGTCTGCATCATCGTAAAAAATATGTGCGTAGTGAAAAGCAAAAGTGGTGTGGATCATTGCCCAGGACAGCAGCATGGCCGGAATAGAGGCGAAGAGGAACATGGCATGACTCAGGGTAGCCGTTTCCTTGGAAAGAAAAAGCAGGAAAAGCGCCAGCATGCTCGAGAAAGAAGCCAGCACAATGCTCAGGAAGACATATACCAGGCTCCCGTCTTCTCGCCTGGAAAACTGCCTGATCTGCGCGATGGGGCGTGTAAAGAACACGATCCAGCTGGTAATGAGTACAGCAAGTGCAAAAATATCCCATAGGAACATGATTTGCAGCAAGGCATTGTGGTGTAATTTTCTCAGCAACGGGTACGCAAGCGCCGCGAGAATTAACCCTATCATGATGCGATGAAGAGGATGAAACTTGAGAAAAATGTTGGATTGTTTCGCGTTCTCAGCTGATAAGTCCATAAGTATGCAAATATAAAGAGATAACCCACAGCTTGCTGACTGCCAGGCTGGCCAGCACTTTGCATGCCGCATAGATGTCCTATACCTGAATGCCGGCGGCTTGTTAAAGAATATTATTTAACTTCATTAAAACCATTGCCATGAATAACAGGGATAAAAGCATCATTTATTTTATTTTGGGTCTCTATTCGTTGATGGTTAGCTGGTATTATAATCATTCGATCATATTGCTCATTATCCACTATATTTTTTGGCCCGTCTACCTGTTGTATGAATTGTTCATCGGCCATCTCGCCCATGATATGTGGAAAACGATTCCGCTTTCTTACTTTAAATAAGTCCTGGCGGCCGGTTCTCCGTATTGCGTAGTAGTACTTACGCATATTCAGCAAAACTACTCATGGAGTATCGACTATTATTAGATAACATTGCATTGGTTTTTCATAGGATATTGGATTTTAAAACGGGGTTGAATTTCTATTCTGACCCCTTTTTTTATTTAAGCTAGAACCGCGGACAAGGCATCTCCCTCCTACGTCCATCCGACGGCTTTTTGATATAAATGAGGGATATCTCGATACCGCCACGCCCCTGGGAAGCGGTTTTAAAGGCAGAAATATTTAGATCGTAGGTCATCCCAAGATTAAAACTCCCGAAATCAAGACCTACATAGGGGATGATGGCGTCGGTCACATTGCTGAACCGGACCCAGGAACCAAAATAGACATTGGTCGGTTTTTGTTCTTCATTGGTGCCGGCATTGATTTCCCAGGCCCCGCCGAGCACAATTTCATGTGCAGAAGCCTGCACACTGTAAAGTCCGCTGAAATAAAGGGTGCTCGGAGAATTGCTCAACGGAAAATATCCTCCGGTATGCAACGTGAAACGGGAGGGCAGGATGATATGATCCATTCCAAGAAAAGATTCCCTGGGCTGGTTGATATGATACAGCGATGCTCCCAAATAAATATTGTCGTTGCCGGTAAAAGATCCATTGTATAGCACCCCGGCATCCATATCAAAATAATTAGCATTAACCCTTTTCTGATTCACCGACTCTGTTGGGGAACTAAGCCATGTTCCGTCGAGCTGAAGTCCATCCTGGAAATTCAGTCGCAAACCATCAAGGCTTTTGTTGGCATAAGTACCCTGGAAGCCGACGCCCAATTGGTTGAGACCGTCCTCATCCAGGCTTTTATGGTAAGCCGTTGAAAGCGAAATAAAGTTACTGGTCAGGATACCGCTCGCTGTCTTATCCGTCATGGCCATCACACCAATGCCCCAGGCGTCTGTCTCGGGAAGGCGGTCCGCCAGAATATTGCCATCGACTGAAATCGTAGAGGTGATGAATGCATTGTTAACCGCGGGCCATTGATTTCTGTAATTCCCGGCTACCCTAAGGGTACCGTTGAACTTACCCGTCAGAGCCGGATTCAGGGTCAGCGGCGAGGCAAAAAACTGCGAGAACGCAGGATCCTGGGCCTGAATGGCATCCCCCAGCACTGCGCTGAGAAAAATGGTCAACCATAAGTTTTTCATAGTTGCTGATTTTATGTGATCCTCTGGCCGGCAGAAAGCTATCGCAACAGCTCGACTGTTCCTTTCAGCACGAACGTCTCACCGGTATAACACTCCACGCCCACCATGTACACATAAGTACCGGGAGGCTGTTTGGTTCCGTTCAAAGTCCCATTCCAACCGTATGTCTTATCATTGACAGGCATATCGGTCTTCGAAAAGAGCAGCTCACCCCAGCGGGAATAAACCTGGAAGTACTTGATCTTTTTCACCCCTCTTCCAACGGGATAGAACAGGTCGTTATTGCCATCATCATTTGGTGTAAATGCATTGGGAATATAAACGGCTTTTTCTGAACAGGTCAGCCGGATTACGACGGTGTCGGAAGCGGTACAGCCATCGGCATTGGTAACTGTGACGATATAGCTGGTCGGGGCCAGCGGCAGGCTCGTTGGCATCGGACAGTTAGTGCAGCTGAGGTATGCAGCCGGTGACCAGTTCCACGAAACCACATCAGGGCTCACCTTAGTATCCAGCACCACGCTTGTTCCACCCGGGATCGAGATCAGGGGCTCTGCCGAGACGGTGGGCACAGGCAGCATGCCCACTAAAATATGTGCGGTGTCGGCAAAACATTGGTATTGATCATGGCCCACCACGGTGTAGACCGTGGCGGTTCTGGGTGAGGCCACCGCTGTTCCACCACGTATATTGCTAAGTGTTATATCTGGGATCCAGTTATACAAATAGGCTCCCTGTACCGTCAGTGCTGCATGTCCGCCCGGGCAGATGGCCGCACTGTCGGGGTACTGCAAGACGAAAGGACTGGCTATTTTTACCGTATCCAGCGCGACAACGGAGCAACCGGGCGGCGACTGAACTCGCAATGTTACCTGGAATTCACCACGCGTGGTAAAATTAAATACGGGCTCGGCGGCATTGGATGTATCGGCCGGGTTGCCCGTACCGAAATCCCAATGCATGTTCAGCACCTGGTGTAAGCTATCCCTTGCCATGCTGTAAACCTGCGGAATGAATGTGATCATGGCGGGATCACAAAGAATCGTATCGGGACCGATCTGCACGTGCAGGGAATCCATCACGATCTTGTCATCCATATTAAAGTTCACCTGGCATCCGCTAGAATCGGTAATGACCAATGCCGGCGTGAACACGCCTGGAATAATATATAGATGGCGGGCCAGTGTATCGGTGGTGCCAAGAAGTGTTCCGTCTCCAAAATCCCAGATATAAGAATACACACCGCTTGAGGTGGCATGCAGGGTCTCGAGGGCAGGGATACAGGCTTCCAACAAACTGGCGTGCAACACGGCGAACGGGCCCTTAACCGTAATGGAATCTTCGCTGGTGGCCGATTGCCCGCCCGGCCCATAAGCGGTTAGGCTTACCAGGTAGACGCCGGGCCGGGTATACGTGTGGCTGGGAGCGGGGTTATTGTCCGCCGTCGATCCGTCCCCGAAATCCCAGTGCAGGCTGGTAGCGTTATAGGTCAGGCTGGTAAAGTAAGCGACCATCGGCGGACAATTGGCGTTGTCAATATAATCTGTTGTATAGGTAAAACTGGCGGTCGTTTTCGGAACCACCAATACCTGCATGGCCGTATCGGAACAGCTTCCCGGGCCAGTGCCGGTTGCAACCAGCCAGACTGTGTCATGAACAGGAGCCTGGTAGGTACGCTGCAGGGAATCCGGGGCATTCGAAGTATACCCGTCGCTGCTGAACCGCCATTGGTAACTAATACCCGGACCTGTTGTCGATCCGTTGTAAAAACTGACTGGGCTGCCCAAAGCGACGCCCGGAGGACTCCAGTAAAAATCGGCCTTGGGTCCGTTCACCAGCACATTTCCCGCCGATCCGCCAACGACGGCCGAACAACCATTAGAGTCTGTGACCGTTAGTTTTGCATTGAAATTTCCCGGGAACGCGTACATGTGCATGATGGTGTCATCATTCGTCCTTACTATGGTGGTGCCATCCCCCAGATCCCAGGTCCACAATACGATGGGCACACTATCCGTCATTTTTGATGTGTCTGTGAAAACGACAGGTTTGGTATAACAGGTATTGTCCTGTACGGTAAATCCGGCAACAGGACCCGTAACATGGATGGGTATGTAATTGCTGGTATCCATACAATTAAAAAACCTCGACCGGATAATGACCCGCAGGCTATCCTGGCCTGGTTTAAGGTTGGTCAGGTTTCCACTGTAGGTCGTTTTGAAGCCGCTGTTTCCCTGCGGATTAAAGGTTGTTCCGTCGGCATATTGCCAGGAAACAATATTGTAATAAGTGCCCGATCCCCTGCCGATGCTTTGGTAGTTGGTATCCAGACCCGATATCTGTACGGCCAGTTTCGCGCTTTCGCAGATGGAATCCAGCAAAGCGCTCAATACGGGATGTTGAGGTTTTAATACATACACAGGAACATTGACCGTGGCCTGGCAAGCGCCGAAGTACCCGGTCAGCGAGGCTGTATACAGGCCGGGTTGCGCATAGGCATGGTATTGCTGCCCCATAAAAGTATTGCTGCTGTCCACACTGCCATCGCCGTAATCCCAAACATATTTGGAAGCGCCGGTGATGGTATCGGTAAACAGCACGGTCGTGCGGGTCGTATCACAGGTATTGGTTGCCGTTAGATCCGGCGTGGGCACGGTCACGACGTATTTGGTCAGATGGGCCGTGTCGGGCGCGCAACCGGGACTGGACGCGATAAGGGTCATGTTGTATGATCCCGGAAGATTATATTGGTGAACATGCACCGGGTCATTGTTGACATCAGCGTTGCCGTCACCGTATATCCAATAGAACCTTGCCGCACTATCGTCCAGATTAGTAAAAACCTCCAATTGGTTGCTGGCGCAGGGTATGGAATCCAGCGCCGTAAAGGCTGCATGGGGCTTTGGATACACCGTAATGGTGTCCGGCGGGAAGGCAGTTCCCGTGCAACCGTGGTTGGTTGTAAAGGAGAGGTTGATGATATATGTTCCGGGTGTATTGTAATCGTGTACAGGATTGGGATTGGTGGAACTGCTGCCGTCCCCAAAATCCCAGTTATAGGTTGCGAGCGTATCGTTCGTTATCGCAGAGAAAGTGGCGGTAATGGTCGCGCAGATTGTGGCAGAAGGATGAAGTACGGTGTCCATCCTGATCCTCGCGGTGCGCTGTGATGTATTGAGCGGCTGCGTGACCGAGGCACTGCAACCATTGATGTCCGTTATGGTCAGGCTGGGTTGAAAAAGGGATTGTGTATTATAAAAAAATGATGGGTTTTGCTGGCTGGATGTGTCACCGGGATTACCGGTAAAATGCCACAGCCATTTCACTGCGCCCAGGCTCGTATCCTGGAATTGCACGGTCATCGGCGCCTGGCAGGCGAGACCATAGTCAATAACAAATCCCGGAACTACGGGGCTGGAAGATACGATGACAGGTTTTTGGATGCTGCCGGAACAACCGCCATATGTGCCCGTCATCGTCACATGGTAACTGCCTCCTGTTGCGTAGTTGTGCAGGATGGAATTGCCCGTTCCGGACTGACCATCGCCAAAATCCCAAATCGTGTTACTCGAAGCCGGCGCCGACAGGTCAGCAAAGGTTACCCCATTGCCCGAGCAAACCGGCGGCGGGGTGTTGAAGTCGGGTGCGAAATCTGCAGCATGGATATATGCTGACCTCACCAGGGTACTGGAGCATCCCTGTGCGCTAGTCGCTGTCAACTGAATGGTATAAGTTCCCTTTGTTGCATATTGATGCGAAGGATTTGGGCTGCTGCCGGTGGTTCCGTCTCCAAAATTCCAGGAATAGGTAAGGGTCCCTACCCCGCTGGTCGTATTGGTAAAAGATACCGGATCAGACAAGCTGCACAGTGTGGTGGAGTCTGCCGAAAAACCGGCATTGACTCCGGGCAAAACATTGACGATATTTTTTTTCTGCGTCGTTCCCGTACAGCCGAAACTATTGGTAACGGTAACATTCACCGAATACGTGCCGGCAAAATTATAGGTATTGCTGACGGATGCTGAAGTGGTATTGAGCGTGTGCCCGTCTCCAAAATCCCAGAAATAACTGGTCACAAAGCCATCGCCGGGAGTAGCCGAAGCGCTGAAGCTTGTCGTGAATGGTTGGCAGCCGGTATTATTGGAAAAGGTGAAATCGACGGAAGGTGTTTTATATACATTGATGATCGTGGTCTTGGTAGAAGTTGCCGCCCCGTCATGTACGATCAGCGTCACCGTATATGCCTGGCCTGTCGAATAGGTTGCGGCAACCGGGGTAACTGCATCGTTGGTCGTGATGTTATTGCCGTTACCAAAATTCCAACTGTAGGTTGCCGTGGGGCTTGCACCGGTGGTTGTGTTGGTAAAGACGACGGCCAGTGGCGAGCATCCGCCGGTCTTATTGGGCGTGAAGTTCGCGGCAAGCTGCGCATATACAGGACTGGTAGCTGCCAACAGCAATACTATTGCAAACCACTTCGGGTATGGTTTTCCGATCCAACGGGTCAAGGGCATGCGAACCTGGTTTTTCAATAAAGGATATAGGCATTACAAAGCCTGAGAACCAGTACGTAACGCAATTAGGAAGGTTATATTTTCAGGAAGGGATCGATTAGCTAGATTTAATAACATGGACCCGCGATCCGCTAGTAAAAACACGGCAAATGGGCTGCGGAAATTTACGAGAAAGAAGAGCTTTGATTGAACATCGGCGGTAACTTTATGTTTAAATTTGTCCGGAATTTCAATGCTCATTCGTCATAGATACGATACCTCATTTTTTAATAGCTCAAAGCAATTATTATGAAAGAATTCATGCTCATTTTTAGCGGTCCCGATTATACGCAGGCCGGCTTTTCTCCGGAACAAAGCCAGGCCCAGTTTGCCAGGTGGTATACATGGGTCGAGGATCTGAAGAAAAAAGGCACTTATTTCGAAGGGAGACCACTGTTGCCTGGAGGCAAGAGTGTCAAGGGTAAAAAACCGGTGGTAACCGATGGCCCATTTGCAGAAAGCAAGGAAATCGTAGGAGGCTATTTCATCATTAAAGTCGATTCTATGGATGATGCCGTCAGCATCGCGAAAGACTGTCCGGACCTCGAGATCGGTGGACAGGTAGAAGTAAGAGAAGTGATGAAAATGTGATGGCTGTCAACTCAGATACGAACAAACTGGTAGATCATCTTTTCCGCCACGAAGCGGGAAAGATGATTGCTATTCTCACCCGCCTTTTTGGCCTGCACCAGTTACAACTGGCCGAAGATGTGGTTCAGGAGGCCTTTCTCAAAGCGGCCCAGACCTGGACCTATGAATCCATTCCCAGGAATCCTTCGGCCTGGCTGATGCAAGTGGCCAAGAACAAGGCCATTGATATCGTAAGACACGGACAATATGCTACACAATATTCAAAAGAACTGGCAAGACAATTGGAGCAGGCGACGGAATTTACCGTAGAAGAATTTTTTCACGAAAACGAGATCGCCGACAGCCAGTTGCAGATGATTTTTGCCTGCTGCCATCCGTCGCTAAGTGCCGACGATCAGCTCGCCTTTACTTTAAAAACCGTATCGGGATTTGGTGTGGCTGAAATCGCTAAGGCATTGTTGACCGGCGAGGCGGTGATCCAGAAACGATTGTACCGAGCAAGACAATTCCTCCGTGACCAGCACATCCAATTGGAGATCCCTGCCGGACAAGCATTAAATGCGAGACTGGAGACAGTATACACCGTGTTGTACCTTATTTTCAACGAAGGATACAATTCCATCAAGACAGATGAACTTATCCGGAAAGACCTTTGCGCAGAGTCCATGCGGCTGTGCAAACTGCTCAGCGAACACCGGTGCGGGCAGCGGCCGATGACTTACGCCCTGCTATCCCTCATGTGTTTCCAGGCTTCGCGGTTTGAAAGCCGGGTCGACGAAGACAATTCCATCATCTTACTGCAACAGCAGGACAGAAACAAATGGGATAAGCAACTGATCGCGCTGGGTTACCAATTCCTGTCACAATCGTCTTTTGGGGATGAGCTGAGCATTTATCATATTGAATCAGCGATCGCAGCCGAACACTGTCTCGCACCTTCTTTTGAAGCTACCAATTGGAAGCGCATGCTTCAATTGTATGACCTCTTGCTTGAACAAAAACAAACCCCTGTTGTGCGTTTGAACCGGTCGGTGATCCTGGCCCAGTCTGGCCATTTGGAAAAAGCAATCTCCGAAATACTGGCCATACAGGGAATCGAAGCGCTCATTCATAGCCAGTATATGTATGGCGCTGTTCTCGGCGATCTATACCTGCAGTCAGGAGACCGGGACAAGGCAAAGGAAATGCTTGGGAAGGCATACACCCTCACCAGTTCTCAGGCCGAAAAAAAATTGATCGCGGGAAAATTATCGGCAGCCAATTCAAATAATTAGCGACTCGCCAGGTGTCCTACACCTAATGCAACTTTACAGTAGCTTTGACATGAACACATGAATCATGCTCGACATTAAAAACAGGGAAGACTTATTTAAAAGACTCGCGGATTTAAGAAAAGATGCTATTCCGGTTTTTGGCAAAATGACGCCGCAACACATGGTCGAACACCTGGCTTTTGTCCTCAGGATCTCCAGTGAAAAACTTCCGCATCAACTTTATTACTCCGAAGAAAAAGCTTCAAAAATCAAGGCATATACCATCTATACAGACAATGAATTGATGGTTGGCTTCAGGGCGCCCATGCTGGCGTCAGAACCTCCCGATCTGGGGGAAACTGACCTGCCAACCGCCATTGAACAATTAATGAAAGAGCTAGATGATTTTGATGCTTTTTTTGAAAGGAATAAAAACGCAAGGCCCACTAATCCGACCATGGGTCCGCTCGATCATGAAGAGTGGATCATTTTTCACAATAAACATGTCACGCATCACTTTAAGCAATTCAACCTGGCTTAGGAAAAAATAGATCAGCTATGACACTCGAACATGTGGCCATCTGGACCAGACGACACTTTGTGCACCGGATCATGAATGAGGATTAAATATTTTCCTTTCAAAACCATACAGTGTGCGTATCAAAACCGGGCAATGTTAATCGCCTTACTTACCGTAAAGCATCTGATACTCAAATATATATCAGTTTGGCATTTTCTTGGTGTCTTTAAGACCTTTATCCTAAGCCAGCTTATGCTCAAAACTCATTTTCTTATCGCATGGAGAAATCTCCTGAAGGACCGGCAATTTACTTTCCTGAACCTTGTTGGCCTTTCTACCGGGCTTGCATGTACATTCCTCATTTACCTATGGGTAAGCGATGAATTGCAAGTCGACAAATACAATGCAAAAGACAAACAGCTTTTCCAGGTCATGATGAATTCAAAGAATGACCGGGGCATCGGGACTGGCGATGGTACGCCTGGCATCCTGGCCAAAACCATGGCCGCCGAAATCCCTGCTATCGAATACGCGGTCTCCACCGTACCGGCATCCTGGTTCAATAATAAAGGCGTGCTTTCATTTGGAGAAAACCAGATCAAGGCCGGCGGGCAATATGTCGGAAAGGATTATTTTAAGCTCTTCACCTGCCCCTTCATTGAAGGAGATCAGAACAAGGTTACGGTTGATAAATCTTCGGTCGCGATATCCAGAAACCTTGCGATGAAATTATTTAAGACCACCCAAAATCTTATCGGCAAAACGGTGAAATGGGATCAGGGGGAATTGTCGGGGATATATACCATTGCCGGGGTTTTTGAAAACAATCCGGCCAACGCGACCAACAAGTTTGACATCTTACTCAACTATGATATTTTCCTGGAAAAGCGTCCCAGCCTGCTGACCTGGAACAACAGCGATCCCCACACTTTTGTCCTGTTAAAGGAGGGCACTAAAATCGATCAGTTCAATCGTCAGATCAAAGGATTTATCAAATCCAAAGACAAGGCAAGCAATCATGATCTTTTTGCTATCCGCTATTCCGACAAATACCTCTATGGCCAGTTTGAGAACGGCGTGCAGGCAGGCGGAAGAATAGCATATGTGAGCTTGTTCTCCCTCATTGCAGTTTTCATCCTCTTTATCGCCTGCATCAATTTCATGAATTTGTCCACGGCCAGGGCATCGCGGAGGATCAAAGAAGTAGGCATAAAAAAAGTGGTGGGGGCAAGACGCAGCTCCCTCATTCTTCAGTACCTTGGCGAATCCGTTCTTATGACTTTATTCGCCCTAGTCCTGGCTGCAGTACTCGTCCTGCTATTGTTGCCTCAATTCAATATCATCACCGGGAAACAGATTATCGTAGAACCTGGTGCAAAAATCATCCTTTCAGCACTCGGTATCGCATTGCTGACCGGACTGATTGCAGGCAGTTATCCCGCCTTATACCTTTCAGGTTTCAAACCCGTAGCCGTGTTGAAAGGGAAACTAAAAACATCGATCGGCGAATTGTGGATCAGGAAGGGGTTGGTGGTATTTCAATTTTCCCTCTCCGCCATATTTATTGTCACAGTGCTGGTTGTGTACCGGCAAATTGATTATATACAAACCAAGAACCTCGGTTATAACCGCGACAACATCATCCATTTTGAAATTCCCCTCGAAATGGACTCTGCGAAACTAGCCGCGGCCGCCAGTTTCATGATTGCACTCAGGAATATTCCGGGTGTGATCGATGCAGGCAGCTATTACCATAACCTGACAGGTGATCATGGTGCCATTGGCGGATTTGACTGGCCCGGAAAAAATCCTGCCAGGGACATTACCTTCGCCAATCTTGAAGTGGGTTATCATTTTATTGAAACGGCGGGAATAGAATTTAAGGAAGGAAGGGGATTCTCCAACAATGAACAAACAAATAAAGAGATCATATTTAATGAAGCAGCCGTCGAAAGCATGGGCCTGAAGGATCCCATCGGCAAGACCGTGAAATTCTGGAACCAGCAGCGAAAGATTGTCGGCGTGGTTAAAAATTTCAACTTCGAATCCCTCTACGAAACAGTAAAGCCCTGCTTTTTCCAGGCATATCCCGTTATGCCCAATATTATGGTCCGGATCCGGGCAGGATCGGAACGCGGCAGCATTGCCCGGATCCAAAAAGTTTTCCAGGATTACAATAAGGGACTGCTATTTGACTACCAATTCCTCGATGAAAATTACCGTGCACTTTATGCTGCCGAAAGAAGAGTTAGCATTCTATCGAGATATTTTGCAGGATTGGCGATCATCATATCCTGTCTTGGCCTTTTCGGTCTTGCGGCATTTACTGCTCAAAGAAGACAAAAAGAAATTGGCATCAGGAAGGTTGTCGGTGCCACGGTCAGCAATGTCGTATTCATGCTATCGAAGGATTTCCTGAAATTGGTCCTGGTGGCCGTTTTTGTAGCCTTCCCCATTGCCTGGTGGGCGACCAGTCATTGGCTGAATGCATTTGCCTACCGCATTCCAGTAAGCGCAGATATATTCCTGATTGCTGGGTCGTCCATCATGATCATTACGCTTCTGACCGTAAGCTTTCAGGCCATGAAGGCTGCATTAACGAACCCGGTGAAGAGCCTGCGCTCAGAGTAGCGATGAAGAATTGGAAATAGAGAATAGAAAATAGGACAACGGGGAACAACCGATTAATCCCTATTTTCTTCTTTCGATTCTCTATCATTTGGTATATTGCTTTTATTTTCTCATTCCTTATTTCTCATTCCTTATTTCTTATTTCCTATGCGGGACTTGCTTATTTCTATTGTGGCTGCAATTTTATTGAGTTCATGTAACCAAAACGAGAATAAGGCGATCGACGCGCAAAATATTGAAAAAGGAAAAACACTGGCCAGCCAGTATTGCCAATCCTGCCACCTCCTTCCAGACCCTGCCCTGCTCGACAAAAAATCCTGGACAGAAGGCATACTGCCCAATATGGGTCCCCGGCTTGGCATTTTCAGTTTCAGGGGAGAGAGTTATCCCTCCAATAAATCATACACTGGTATTGGCAAAGATTTTTACCCAGCTCATCCAATGCTGAACGAGGAAGAATGGAGTCAGCTTATCGCCTATTATTCAACCGCCGCACCCGATTCGCTTTCGGTTCAATCGGGAAAATTGCCGATCAACATGACCAGCAGCATTTTCAAAGCGGTCATTCCGGCAAAGCATTATGACGACCCGGTGAGCACGTTTGTTTCCATTGATTCCAATGCAAAACGGGTGATCCAGGCTGATGGCCTGCACCGCTTGCTTTATATTTATTCCGACAAGCTTCAATTGATCGATTCGGTGCCAACCACAGGCATGATCGTCGACATGATCAAAAATAAAAACCAGTGGGTACTATGCAATATCGGCGTGATCAATCCCAATGATGGCCGTTTTGGAAAAATCCAGGAGATCAGCAGAGAAAAAAAAATAAAAGGAGAACAGGAGTCAAAACTGCTTTATGATAGCCTGAGGCGACCCGTGGAAATACTGGAAACAGATCTTAATGCCGACCACAAAAAGGATTTTCTCGTTTGCGAATTCGGCAACCTGCTCGGAGCCCTGTCCTGGCTGGAAAATAAAGGAGACGGCCATTTTGTGCGCCATGTATTACGGGAAACGCCTGGCGCCATTCATGCCATCATCGAAGACTATAATCATGACGGCCTTCCCGATATATGGGTTCTTTTTGCACAAGGCGATGAGGGCATTGTATTGTTCACCAACAAGGGGAATGGGGTTTTCGAACAAAAGCAGGTGATCCGATTCCCCGCCGTCTATGGATCCACGCATTTCGAAATGGCTGATTTTAACGGCGACGGATATGCTGATATTTTATACTGCGCCGGCGATAATGCGGATTTTTCGCAGATCTTAAAACCATATCATGGTGTTTATATTTTCCTGAACGACGGGCAGCAGCATTTTACACAGAGGTATTTTTATCCTATTCACGGTTGTTATAAAGTAATGGCCAGGGATTTTGATGGGGATGGTGACCTGGATATAGCGGCCATTTCTTTTTTTGCCGACTATGGGAGGTATCCACAGGAAGGATTTATTTACCTGGAAAACAAAGGCAACTGGAATTTTGAACCCTTCTCTCTTCCCGAAACAGAAAGCGGTCGCTGGCTGACCATGGATGCGGGTGATCTCGATGGTGACGGCAAACCCGACATCATCCTGGGAAATTTTTCCGTTGGTCCAACCAGGCTCAAGAGCAAACAGGATTGGAAAAAAGGCCCGCCTTTTTTGCTATTGAAAAATATCAGCGGAAGGAAGAATCAATAGGCAATGGGCAATGTAGTCTGAATAATTCGCTCTGACGCCTTAGAGTTAAATTGCTCATTGCTCATTGCTTATTGCCCATTGCCTATTGACTCCCCGGATGCGAATAAAACTTCAATTCAATTAAATCGGCGGGCAGGGGTTTTTTATTCCAATGCTGATGTATAGAAAGCGCAGCGCCGAGTGCGCTGGCCTGCGCGAGGGTTGCAGCATATACTTCTATGTGCGGGAAAGTCATGGACAGCAGGTGCATGAACACCGGGTTTTTGCCAAAGCCTCCATCCACAAAAATCCTTTTCACCTGGCTGTTTTCCAGTACGAGTTGGGTAGATTGCTTTTGCAGCAGCATAATATCCCTGATCAGTTGGTGATAGGCGGTAGCATAATTTTCAAAGGATGACAGATCCCTAAAGGCAAATACGGACTGTGGAAGCATCGTTTTGATCGCATCGCCATCCGGCAGCTTAATCTGTGACTCCAGTTTTTGAAGGATCCCGGCGTCAAATGAGATGCTTTGATAATGATCTTCTGCAACCTGGAAATACTCACCCAGTCTTTTCGTTTGTATTTCATGATCGTACCCGGCAAAAAGCCTGGATGCCTTAACCCGCTTGCCTTTGTATTCAAGATAGGACAAGCAGTCTTGTCCCAGTTCATCCATGCGGAGTGGAAACTGATTGAACGGGTTCAGACTGATGTTCCAGGTTCCGGTGGAAAGAAGGATGAAAGGCTCTTCAAAACTCATTAGATAGGGAATCAGTGCCGCAGAACTATCGTGCAAGCCTATCCCGGCAATAAATGAATGATTGTTCCAACTGGCAGCGACGGGTTGATCCGACGGAAAGATTTCAGCAAGCTTGTCCAGTATCCCTTCCTTGCCCACCCACTCATGGTAGGTATCGCGATCAAAATCCCATAACATGGTATGGCATCCGATACTGGTGATATCGGATTTTTTTTCGCCGCTCAGCAGACTGGAAAGAAACTGAGGCAGGTGCAACGAAAACCTGATCTTATGAAACAATGCAGGCTGCTCGTATTTCAGCCGGTATAATTGCATTCCAGAATTGAGGCTGCCCAAAACTGGCGAAGCTGTCGCCAAAGCAAAATCTTCCTCAGGTCCATACTTTTCATAAAATTGTTTTTGCAATTTGTCCGGATAGGCTTTCAGGTAATTGTACAATGGCGTGATCACCTTGTCATGAGCATCGATATGTACGAAACTCGCGCCGTACGTTGAGCAATTCAAAGCATCCACCTGGAAATCGTCCATAGCCAGAACCTGGTTGATCGAATCCTTGATCCAGGCCGACAATAGCTCAATGTTTTCGCAGCGATCATGGTCTTCATCCCTTGTCTCCTCCAATTGGCATACATCTTCCCACACAGTCTTATATTCTTCATTAAAGAGAAATATTTTTTTGTTTGTTTTTCCGACATCGAAAATAGCTATGACGGGAAGTTTAGACATGTTGCTTACAGTTTACGTGTTCGCTGAAGAACTTAAAGTCCGCTCGCGACGGTTTTACTGCCTCTCTCTTTGATCAGTCGTTCGCGCACATTCACCGTTCTGAACAGGGAGATCGGATCCAGGGCGCCGCCTGAACGTTTCCGGGCCTCGGCAACGATCGAACGCACATCGGTTCGAAAGGCATTTTGCAAAATCTCCTGCGCGGCCACCACGTCATTGGAAGACTGTGCCTCCTGGAGTTTTTTCCGGTCAACCAGCAAGGACTGCGCATAGGCATTCATGATCGCTTCCACCGATTGCAGCAAATCTTCCAGTGGATCTTTCACATTGTGAGACGCATCAATCATCCAGCCGAGGTCGGTCGCATGGTTCATGCCCCTGGCATCCATACCTTCGACCAGTTCGTTGAAGATCAGGAATAGCTGGTAGGGCCTGATGCTGCCGACCGTGAGGTCATCATCCCCATATTTGGAATCGTTGAAATGAAACCCACCCAGTTTGCCTTCCATCAGCAATAGTGAAACGATTTGTTCGATATTGGCATTGGGCAAATGGTGGCCAAGATCAACTAGTGTATAGGCTTGCTTTCCCAGTTTACTCGTAAACAGGTAGGACTGTCCCCAGTCGGCCACCGTCGTGGAATAGAAGTTGGGTTCATACGCTTTGTATTCAACAAACAATTTCCAGTTTTCCGGTATCGCCGCGTAAATCTCCTGCAATCCTTCCAGGGTATTTTGGAAAGCCTTTCTGAAATTCAGCTGTCCGGGGAAACAGGAGCCATCGCTCAGCCAGACGGTCAGGGATTCGGATCCCAGGTCTATCCCATGGCGAATCACTTCTATATTGTGATCGATGGCCTGCCTGCGTACATTTTTCTGTACATGCTGAAGCGAACCGAATTTATAACTGTGTTTTTGACCAGGCTGATCCTGGAAAGTGTTCGAATTCATCGCATCGAATTTGATGCCATGCCCGGCAGCGAGGGCCCTGACCTGGCTGGCATCTTCAGGGATATCCCAGGGAATGTGCAGGGAAATGGCGCCGCTCGACCTGTTCAGGGCATGCAGCAAACCAATATCGCTGATCTTTTCTTCCAGGTTTCGGGGCTCGCCGCCGCCGCTGAAACGGCCGAACCTGGTGCCTCCTGTTCCCAGGGCCCAGGAGGGAATGGCTACCTGGAAGTCCTCCAGTTTACGCAACAGGGTATCGATATCACGGAGACCAATAGACGCAAATCCCAAACGGCGCTGGTGATCGGCTTGCAGGCTTTCATTGTGTTCTTCGATCTGATCAGGTTCAATTTTCATGCGTTCCAATCATTTTTAAGCCATATAAAAAACTTCTGTCAGGGGAATGCTCAGGGGCGAATGGTCTTCATTGGTTTCCATGACATCTTTCATGTAGTTCCACCAGGTCCACATGAGCGGTTCATTGCGTAATTCATCCAGCCGCGTTGCGTTTTCGATGTTGAGGTAACCAAACAACGTGCCAGTGGAAGCGTCAAGAAAAATTGAATAGTCTGCAATACCGGCCTGTTTCAGTAAGCGCTTCAGGTCCGGCCAAATGTTTTCATGGCGTTTTTTGTATTCGGCTTCCTGGCCTTTCAATAGTTTCATTTTGAAGGCAATCCTTTGCATCGTGATTGTTTTATTGATTCGAAGTCCCATGACCGCCGTCGGGGTGTTATCTTACAAAGGCCATTGCCACGCCGCCATCAACATTTAACACATTGCCTGTGGATTTATTCAGCAGGCCTCCGACAAAAGCAAAGCAGGCATTGGCAATATCTTCCGGCAATATGATTTCATTGAGCAGGGTTCGTTTGGCATAGTATTCAGGCAGTTCTTCGACCTTCACGCCATAAGCCCTGGCGCGGCCCTCAGCCCATGCCCCGGCCCAGATCTTACTGTCTGATATCACCGCGTCCGGGTTCACCACATTCACGCGGATCTTATCCTTACCCAACTCGGCTGCATTCAGCCGGCTCAAATGCAGCTGCGCTGCTTTTGCAGATCCATAGGCGGCATTGTTGGGTCCGCTGACCAGCGCATTCTTGCTTACGATGTTGATGACATCTCCTCCTAAATTTTGTTTACGCATGATCCCCACGCCGGCCTGTGTCACCAGGAACTGGCCTTTTACCAAAATATCATACAAAAGATCCCAGTCCTTTTCTGTATGTTCCTCCAGGGGTTTGGAAATGGATATGCCAGCGCAATTCACTATAATGTCTACGCCGCCAAACGCCAGCGAAACGGATTCGTAAGCTTTTTTTATCGTTGCAGCGTCAGTAACGTCCAGTACCACCGAACAAAAACTGTCTTTCCCATACTTTTTTAAAAATTCTTCTTTGGCCGTTTCCAGCCGCGAAGCATCATTGTCGTTGATCAAAACGACCGCACCCTCGTCGGCCATTTTCTTTGCAATGGCCTTGCCGATTCCTCCGGCGCTGCCGGTGACCAGGGCGATTCTGCCCGATAAAGGCTTTGGTTTGGGCATACGCTGTAATTTGGCCTCCTCCAGCAACCAGTATTCAATGTTAAATGCTTCTTGTCTTGGCAGTGCCGTATAGGCAGATATCGCCTCCGCTCCTTTCATGACATTGATCGCATTGGTATAAAATTCTGCTGCGACCCGGGCTGTCTGTTTGTCCTTCGCAAAAGTGAACATACCGACACCCGGGTATAAAATGACAACAGGATTTGGATCGCGCATAGCCGGACTATCCCGATGTTTGCACGACTCGTAATACTCAGCATACATGCTGCGGTAGGCTTCAAATTGTGGTAATATTTTTCCCCTGACCGATGCTTCATTCGACAGGTCTTCATCTGGTGAAAGGTTCAGTACCAGGGGGCTGATCTTGGTTCTCAAAAAATGATCCGGACAACTGGTGCCCATGGGCGCTAAATGCTGCAGATCTTTTGAGTTGATGAATTCAAGCACCCGGTCATCGTCTGTAAAATGTCCTACCATTCTGTTCATAGATGAACAATATCCGCGAAGCATGGGTGCAAGGGCAGCGGCCATGGTCAATCTTTCTTCATGTGGAAGCGAAGTCATTTTATTGCCGCCAAAAACCGGTTTCTTCTTGGCATAATGATCTTCGAGGTATTGTGCGCATCGCTCAATCACTTCGAGTGTATTCAGATAGCTTTCATAAGCCGTATCACCCCAGGTGAACAATCCATGAGAGCCCAGCATGATGCCACGAATCCCTGGGTTATCGTCGAGGCATTTTTTTAATTTAAGGCCCAGGTCGAATCCCGGTCTTTGCCATTCCACCCATCCCATCGTGCCATTGAACAGTTCTTTGGTGATTTGTTTACCGTCCTTTGCGGCCGCAATGGCAATCGCTGCGTCGGGATGTAAATGATCGATTTGTTTAAAAGGAAGAAACCCATGCAAGGCAGTGTCGATCGATGGCGCTTTCGAAGCCAGATCATAAATACAATGGTTAAACAATTCAACCATTTCATCTTCGTGTTCGACGCCCCGGTAAATATTCTTCAGGCTGAGCAGGCGGGCCATGTACAAAGCTGCAAGACCGTTGCGTTTCATGGTTCCCAGGTCGCCGCCCGAACCTTTTACCCACATCACTTCTGTTTCTTTTCCGGTCAGCGGATCGATGCTGTTCACCTTGCAGGATGTATTGCCTCCGCCATAGTTGGTTAAGCGCAGGTCTGCACCCAGCAGATTGGAACGATAGACCAGCAGGCCCACTTCATCGCCTGCGAGTTCGGCTGCGGTGGATTCGTTCCATAGGTAACTTACATGCTTGAACGAATGGATTGCTGAGGTCATGAGATTAATATTAATAATTAAAATAAGGCGGGTTACTTTCTTATTTCTAATTCCTTATTTCTAATTCCTTATTTCTTATTTCCTTTATGCCAATATTTCTATACCGGTGTGCAGCCCCGGGCTGCCACGAACTCAACGGCATACCTTTCCCTGCTGCAGCAGAATACAATGCAGTCCAATGGCATTGCAAGGCAATCATGCCTTCTGTAGCACCCGCGATAAAATCATTCCTGGTCTCGACTACATCCCACATCTGCACTCCATTTATCCAGAGCGTGATATGTGGCGTATCCCCGGTCATCCTGATGCGAAAACTATTCCAGTCATTCGCCTTCCATACTTTCTCGCGCCCCGTGGCCTGGGCTCCCTTACTCACGGGAATGCGTTCGCCGAGCAGGTCGCCGGTATTTCCCGGCAGGATCATTTCTACCTGGTAGGCGGCCCCCCCTTCATTGGAGCGGATAAAAATACCTCCATTGGCAAAGGAATCTATTTTGGCCTCCAGGTAGAGTTCAAAATTCTTGTAGTTTTTATCTGACATCAAAAGTCCGCCCTGGCCATACGGATTTTCCATCCCTACGATGGCGCCGTCTTCAACATGAAAATTGGGCGTTGTGCCCTGGTGGGTGCTTCGGCTGACATGCCACCCTTTCAGGTCCCTGCCATTAAAAATTGCTGTAAACCCTGCAGGGATTTTTGGAGCCGCCGTAGTGCCCGACAAAACTTCCATCAATACGCGAAATCCAACATCATATTGGCTTCCTGGGCCGCCAGCGTGCGTCATGTAAGTAGCATTTTTGACATCCCCGTAAAAAGGCGCTCCCTTGAGTACATGTTCCTTACCGTTAGCCGTTGGAGTGGGGTCGGCAAAAATCTTTTCATTGTAGACATCCTGCACCCATTCCCATACATTGCCCAGCATATCGTACAATCCCCAGCCATTCGGTTTTTTACTGCCCACCACGCTGGTTGAATTGGTCGCGATAACCGCCATACCGCCAATCTCTTTCCAGGGAATATCGTCCTGCGCGCCCGCCCTCGCCGCATATTCCCATTCAAATTCCGAGGGCAGACGGTACACTGCTTTTCCCTTTTCCAGCAAATTCAACTTTTTGATGAATTGCTTTGCATCGTTCCAGCTTACGGATTCTACCGGGTGCCTGTCGCCATTGTCTTTCACGTGTGAGCCCTGGAAATAAGACGGATTGGTGCCCATGACTTTTTTCCATTGTTCCTGCGTCACTTCAAATTTCCCGATATAATATGGATGATCGATAGACACATTAAAACCAGGCATGGCATCCTGCTTCGCCATGGCTTCTCCTTTTTCCAGGGCAGCATCGGGAAGTCTGGGCAGATTTCCTGAATTAACAAACCCGTTGAGGGTTACAACCGGCTGAAACCGTCCAACGACCATACTCCCTGGTTTGATCAGCACAAAGGACATACCGATACTATTAGTAAAAGCTGAGTCTTGCGCAGGAAGCAAATGAACGCAAAACAACAGCGAAGAAAGCATAATTATTTTATACATTTTTAAACGCATTTTAGTCTGTTTCCATTGAATGAATTTATTTCATTGAATTACCAATGCCAACCACCAGAACGGAAAGGAGGATGGTCGCAATACCGGCGGTTATCGTCGTTTTGGTTTTAGGACTAACCCCTTTCCATTCTTTCAAAACAATTCCCCACATATTGGCCACCAGTATAATAAAAGCCATGTGCAGTATCCAGGAACTGGCGCCATTGCCCAGTTTACTTTCACCCATGCCATAAAAGAAAAATTGCAAAAACCAGGTCGTTCCCGCCAATGCAGCTAATAAATAATTTTTTGACAGTGGTTTTTCGCTATCTGTGTAATCCCTGAATGAGCGGTTTCGAATATTCAGGATCATGCACCAGATAAAATTGGTTGCCAATCCGCCCCATAACAATACCACATAGGTAACATTATTCTGAAACAATGGATTCATTCCGGCCCTGACAGCCGCTTCGGCCATCGGCTTACCGGCTTCGATTCCAAAATTAAAACAGGCGCTCATAATACCCGAAAAAATAGCCACGATGAGCCCCTTGACGAGGCTGAATTCTTCGACAGATTTTTTCTTTTCTGTTTCGGGCAATTCTCTCTCTTTGAGTACACCAGCCCGTCCACAGATGTATATTCCAACCAGGCAAAGAATGACACCTGCCATGACGATACGTCCCCAATTCGTCGTCAGTAAATCATGCATGGTGGTCTTACCGCTTGTCGGTACAAAATTATAATAGATGGCAGGCACCAGGGCACCGAAAGCGGAACAAAAGCCCAGGACCACGGAATTGCCGAGCGACATGCCGAGATACCGGACGCCCAGACCATAGGTTAGTCCGCCAAAGCCCCACAGTACCCCAAAAAGCAAAGTATATCGAATGGTATCGGCAGGCGTATTGCGGATGATTTCCGAAAAGCCCGGCACCGTAAGCCAGGCAGCCAGCGGCGGCACCAACAGCCATGAAAACAATCCCCCAATGATCCAATAATTCTCCCAATGCCAGCCCCGAATCTTTTTGTATGGCATATAAAAACTGCCAGAGGCGAACCCTCCGATGAAATGAAATATAATCCCTGATATGACCTGCATGGGTTAGCAATTTTACAATGAATTTTCCTTAATCATTCAGTGCCTGATAAGCCAGGACCCGGAATTTATTGTCCAGTTCTCCGCCATGCGTTCCCCACATCTGCCTGTAAAGGATGGTCACCATTTTTTCTTTTGGGTCAACCCAGTAAACGGTGGAAAAAGCCCCACCCCAGCTGAAAGTGCCGGGCTGGTTTGGGAAAAGGCGGCTGCTTTTTTCGGTAGTGATCCTGAATCCCAAACCAAATTTATCTTCCTCCAGGTTCAGATCGCCAATCTGGTTCATAGTCATCAGCCGAACCGTACTGCCGCTCAAAATCCTTTTCCCATCATATACTCCGCCATTCAACAGCATTTGCAGAAAAATCGCATAGTCATAAATGGTAGAAGAAAGTCCTGCCCCACCTGAAAAATAAGTTTTGGGTTTGAGTGGATAGTTTACATCCACGGCAAATACTTTGCTTTGCTTATTGTAGTGGCCTCCTGATTCAATGTACATATTCACCAATCTGCCTGCCTTGTTTTCAGGAAGATTGAAATAGCTGTCCTTCATTCCGAGCGGCTCAAAGATGCGTTTTTGGAAAAATGCATCAAGCGACATGCCTGACCAGTGTTCAATCAAACAGCCCAGCAAATCGGAGTTCAAACCATAAGTGAATTTTTCGCCCGGCTGGTGCTGGAGTGGTAACCTGCCCAGCCTGTTCATTGCGTCGAGAAGGGATTCGCTGGTAACATAAAATCCGGCCATCAAATTGTTTTTGGCATAGATGGAAGACATCTCTTTGGTTCCGATTTGCGCATAGCCAATGCCGGAGGTATGGGTAAGGATATCCCGGACGGTAATGTCTCTTTTTGCCGGAACAGTAGTATAACTGGAATCATCTGCCTTGTACTGATCCAATACCTGTTCGTGCGCAAAGGCGGGAAGATACTTGGACACCGGGTCGTCCAATAAAAACTTCCCTTCTTCATAAAGGATCATGGCTGCCACAGAAGTGACCGCTTTTGTTTGCGATGCGAGTCTGAAAATATCATCCCTCGACAGCGGGGTTTTAGCATCCATATCCTTATAGCCTGTAGCCGCATAATAGACAATTTTATTGTCCCGGACGATCATGGCTACTGCGCCATTCATCCAGCCCTTGTTCACCCAATCATTCATTACGCTACCGACCCGCCGCAAGCGTTCTGCAGAAAATCCAGCCGCCGCAGCATTGGTTGCCATCGTCATCTTTTGCGCAGCGACAAACTGCACCAGGACCAGGACGCCAGCGAAAACTAATGAGGCCTTGTTAAAAATTCTTCTCATCATTTTACATTTAATATTTTAGATTTTACTTTTTTGCAGTCTTCATCAGTTCCTGCTGGGCGAGCCAATCGCCAAAACGGTCGATCCAGCCATCGGCAGGAATTTTTTGTTTGCGCATGCCAAATCCATGTCCGCCCTTTGCATACATGTGCAGTTCAGCGGATTGCCTGGCCTCAAGCCATTTTGAGTAGATGCCCACGCTATGGGGTGCCAGACCCAACTGGTCGTCGGAAGCAGCCACAATGAACGCAGGTGTTTTCGCCGGCGGGACCTGTGCACTCAGTAACGGAGATACATAGGCGTAGATAGGGGCAATGAAATTGGGGCGGTTCTCGGCGTTGGCACCATACGCTACGCCCATGGTCACCGTGCCGCCGGCTGAAAATCCCATGAAACCGATTCGATCAGGATTTATTTTATATGTTGCTGCATGTTTGCGCACATAATCCATGGCTACCAATCCATCCTGAATGGCGAGCGGTACAACGGCTTCATTGGCTGAATCCAGTCGTTTCCTGTTTCCCAGCAGCCCCATCAGTTCTTTTACAGGGTCCTTTGTCGCGCTGTGCACCAGTCGGTATTTCAATACAAATGCGGTAACTCCTTTTGCAGCCAGCCATTTGGCAACATCATTCCCTTCGCTGTTAATGGAGAGGAGATGAAATCCACCACCCGGAGCAATGATCACCGAAGTGCCGCTGGAAGTACCGGGTTTTGGCGGAAAGACCGTTAGCGTCGGCTCTACCACGTTATAAACTACGGCGAAGTGAAACGTATTGGAATCATTGACTGCCTCAGACCATGTCCAGTCCTCCGAACCCGGTGGTTTACCCTGGTAGAGGGGTATAACTTTCTGCGAAGTTTTTTGCGCCTGCGCAATAGCCGTTGATGTAAGAAGCAACAGCAGGATCAATTTGAATTTCCTATTCATGTAGTTTGTTTTTGTGTGTCAACCTCACCAACCTTGTCATTTCGAATTTATGTCCTTGTCATTCCGAGCAAAGCGAGGAATCAGTCATAACGCGACTTACCGTAATTGCGGATTCCTCGCTTTGCTCGGAATGACAAGAACAAGTCCAACGCTATTTGCTCACTTCAAAATGATATTTTCCCGAACCGACATTCAGCACCACCCATCCCTTTTCAGCACCCGTTACTTTGATGTCTTTATTTGCCGAAAGCGCCGTTCCGTTTTCTGAAATATTTTCAGCCGAAGCTGCCGGCACATAAATCGTTGCCCTTGCATTGGCGGGGATCAGCACATCAAGCGATAGTTTTCCGTTGTCCAGTTTCCATCCTGCACTGGTCTCTCCATAATAAGTATTCAGGCTGGCCGATGCCTCCGTAAATCCACCTCCCGGATGGGGCATGATCCTGATGTGCTTGTATCCCACGCCATCTTCATCTGTATCCAGGCCGACCATTACGCGATACATCCAGTCTCCGATCGCACCGTAAGAATAGTGGTTGAATGAATTCATGCCCGGCGTTTGAAAGGTACTGTCTGGTTTCCGTCCATCCCATCTTTCCCAAATGGTGGTCGCCCCCATTTTCACGGGGTATAACCAGGATGGATAGGTGGGTTGAAGCAATAGAGTATATGCTACATCATTGTATCCAAACCGGGTGAGCACATGGCAGAGATATGGCGTCCCCAGGAAACCGGTCGTCAGGTGATTGCCGTAGCTTTTCACGTTATCGGCGAGCCTTGCGGCAGCCTGAACCCGCAGCGATTCGGGCAGCATATCGAAATTCAGCGCCAGCGTATAGGCTGTTTGGGTCCCTGATACGAGCCTGCCATTAGCGGTCATATATTCTTTCAGAAAAGCATCTTTGATCTTCTGGAGGAGGGCGGTGTAATTTGCCGCCTCCTCGGTTTTCCCAAGCACCTGCGCTGCATTGATCAACAACTGCGTTGAATGCGCATAAAAGCATTGCGCGATCAGATATTTGTCCGTTACTGCCGCCCTGCCGTCATTGTCGTCATCCGGACGGTAAAAAAGCCAGTCGCCAAAATGGAATCCGCTGTTCCAGAGATCATTCTTCGATTGTACATGCATGTACTCCACCCATGCCTTCATGCTCGGAAACTGTTCGCCGAGCAAACGTTTGTCGCCATAGGCCAGGTATACATTCCAGGGAATAACCGTGCAGGCGTCCGCCCATCCAGCAGATCCCACAGGCGCGCGCAATACATCAGGAACAACGAAAGGTACGATCCCGTTGGGCAACTGGTCCGCCGCCACATCTTTCAGCCATTTGCTGAAAAAAGCATGCACATCCATGTTGAAGGTGGCGGTGCGCGAAAAAACCTGCGCATCACCAGTCCATCCCAGACGTTCATCGCGTTGCGGACAATCGGTTGGAACATCCAGGAAATTTCCTTTCTGTCCCCATTCAATATTATGCTGTAATTGATTGATCATTGGATTTGATGTGGTAAAATGGCCGGTTTTTTTCATGTCAGAATACAGCGCAACGGCCGTAAAATCTTCGGGTCTGAGTTCGCCGGGATATCCTTCCACTTTAACAAACTGAAATCCATGAAAGGTGAAATGCGGTTCAATGGTTTCTTCGCCGTCACCATTCAAAATAAAGACGTCTTCTGCTTTGGCGGCGCGCAGGTTGTCTGTATAAAAATTCCCGGCCTTATCCAGTACTTCAGCATGGGAAAGCGTAATCTTATCTCCTGATCTTCCCCTCGCTTTGACGACCACCCAGCCCACCAGGTTCTGTCCAAAGTCGATCACTTTCTCTCCTTTGGGCGTAGTAAAAATCCTCAGCGGCTTGAAAGTTTCATGTTTCCTGATCGGTTCATTGCGGGTAGCGACCAAATGAATGTTCGATAAACTGACCTGCTTCACTGGCGTCCAGTCGGCATCGTTATATGCCGGCAGGTTCCAGCCAGTTTTTTCTTCCCTTCTGTCGATCCATTCACCATTATATATTTCCGAACTTTTTACCGAACCGGTCGATGATTTCCAGCTTCCGTCCGATACGATCGTCTCGGTACTGCCATCCGTATATTTAATATTCAATTGGAATAAAAGCGAGATGTCCTTTCCATAAAAATTATTTTGCCTTGAAAAACCAATAAAGCCCCGGTACCATCCGCTACCCATCATCACGCCCACGGCATTGTCTCCATTTTTAAGAAGCGAACCAACATCGTATACCTGGTATTGTAATCGTTTATTGTAGCTGGTCCAACCCGGCGTCAGGTATGCATCTCCTAACCGGTTCCCATTGATAAAGGCTTCGTACAATCCATGGCTGGTGATATAAGCCGTGGCCAGCGCCACTTTTTTATTTGAAGAAAACTTTTTTCTGAACAAGGGGCTGGGGCGGAGCACCGGGTCTTCGGAGGCAGGCTGTATCCAGCTCGCCTTCCAGTCGGATGCCTGCAGCAGGGCCATCTGGAAAAAGGCCACGGCACTCCAGGCAGAAACTTTGCCTGCATTGTCCCATACACGTACCTGCCATTGGTATTGTTTGCCTGATTCCAACGCAGGGCCCTGATATTCGACCTGAACCGAGACATCTGAATTCACTTTGCCAGTACTCCAGACCGTTGGACTGCCCGAACGGAGTTTGATTTCATAGGCTGATTGCGACACATTCCTTTTGTCAGAGATCAGTTGCCAGCTGAAACGCGGCTGCAGCACATCCAATCCGATGGGATTGGATAGATTTTCTACCAACAGGTTTTGAACCGTGACCTGGCCAAAACAGAAAGAACCCAGCAGAGACAATGAAAACAAGAAGAGTGTAATTTTTCTCATGGCAACAGATATGAATGAATATAAAGATCAATTGTCTTTTTGACAATACCGGAGCCTAGTCATCGAAGCCACTCAATATAAGACAAAACAGCTTATGTTGAACGGTCTTGCCGGAATTCATCCGGATCGTTAGAGTTCAACCCGCTTCATCTTTGGCGCCAGCAAATGCATCACCAGCCAGGCAAGCAAATAGGCAAAACCACAGATGACGAAGATGATGTTATAGCCGGCATTTTTATCTCCCGCTTCTTTAAAATATTCAAGCACGTTACCCACAACCAAAGGAAACAACATGCCGCCCACAGCACCAGCCATTCCGCCGATACCCACGACCGAACTCAATGCTTTTTGCGGAAACATGTCCGATGCCGTGGTAAAAATATTCGCGCTCCACGCCTGGTGCGCTCCGGCGGCCAGACTGATCAGCGCCACCACTACCCACATGCTTGATGTGTATTGTGCCGTCACAATGGGTAATACCAGCGCCGCCACGATAAACATCGTGGTTTTTCTCGCCTTGTAAACCGGCCATCCTTTTTTGATGAGCCATGAAGACAAATAGCCGCCGCCAAGACTTCCGACGGAAGTTGCCGTATAGACAATCACCAGCGGCCATCCTGGTTTTTTGAGGTCAAGGTTGAAACTACCGCTGAAATAATCCGGCAACCAAAATAAAAAGAACCACCAGACAGGATCGGTTAAAAATTTTCCGAGCAGAAAGGCCCATGTCTGGCGATAACTAAACAATTGTTTCCAGCCTACCCTCCGAAGATCTTTATTTTCTTCCTGTTCGTCGGCATCAGCCTGAATATAGGCCAATTCTTCCTTGCTCAGTTTTTTGTGCCGTGACGGGTGGTCATAAATAAGCCACCAGGGAATAAGCCAAAGCAGGCCAAGCGCGCCGGTGATCACAAATACTTGCTGCCATCCATATACACCGAGGATCCAGGGCACAAGCAAGGGAGCGAAAACTGCACCGATATTGGTGCCCGAATTAAAAAAGCCAGTAGCAAATGCTCTTTCTTTTTTCGGAAACCACTCCGCAACGGATTTGATAGCTGCCGGGAAATTGCCCGATTCACCCAGACCAAGTCCAACGCGGGCCGCGGCAAAACCCCAGGCCGATTTGGCCAGTGCATGCGACATCGCAGCCAAACTCCATACGATGATCGAAAGTGCATATCCAAGCTTCGTCCCGATCTTATCGATCCATCTTCCAAAGAGCAGCAGACCTAATGCATAGGATGCCTGGAAGGCCATGACGATATAACCGTAATCCCGCTCATCCCAGCGAAAGAATTTTTCCAGCGTAGGTTTTAAAAGTCCGATGACCTGCCGGTCAATATAGTTGATTGTCGTTGCTAAAAACAACAATGTTGCGATCACCCAGCGGTATTTCTTGGTCATTGAATCATATTTTATCTCCCCAGGTATAGGACGGCTTAGTGCGCTGCAATCCTGCTCATGATCTGTTCTGCCGTTTGGTTCGTCCCATCCCCCTTTTCCGAAAATTTTCCAACGGCGGCGGCGGCGGCAAAGTCAATGACCTGCTGCACCGGATGCCGGTTGTATAATCCGTAAATCAGGCCGGCCATAAAACAATCGCCGCTGCCTACCCGGTCCACAATGGCCTCTACATCAAATTCCGCGGATACGGTTTGACTCGCATACTCATCCACGGTAGCGTAATATTTCACCCCCCTCTCTCCTTCAAATCGGAAAGTATGCGCAACGGTCTTGCATTTGGGGAACCGTTCCATGATGGACAGCGCACTTCGGCGGGCATGCTCAAGATATGCAGCTTTATGCTTACGGGCATGGATATCCTCATCCAGCGCTATGCCCAGCAGGCTGTTGTCGCTCCAGATATTGCCCATCAACAGGTCGCAATGCTGCACGATAAAGGGCATAATCTCCGCGGGATGTTTTCCATACTGCCAGAGTTTACTGCGATAGTTCAAATCCATGGAAATGATGAGATTCATTTTAGCGGCGGCCGCGACGGCTTCTTCACATAGCCTGGCGGTTTGCTCACTCAAAGCCGGACTGATGGCGCTGAAATGAAACCAGCCTGCCCCTTTCAACAGGGTTTCCCACGGGATGGTGCCGGGCCTTAGTTCGCTGAAAGAGGAACCAGCACGGTCGTAGATCACGGCCGCATGTTTCAGGTCGGCGCCCTGTGGCAGGTAATACTGTCCGATCCGGTCGCCCCCATATATAAATTGACTACAATCAATATTTTTTTCTTCGAGCGAGCGGACGATTTCTTCAGAAAGATAATTTCCCGGTAAGGCGCTCAGGTATTGCACAGGCTGATCCCATTTCGCCAGGGCAGTGGCTACATTCAATTCTGCACCCCCCACATAACAATCCATGCTGGAGCGGCGGATCCATTCACCCGCCAGCACAGGCGAAAGCCTCAGCAACAATTCTCCAAAACAAAAAATTCTCTTCATATTGGTTACAACGCTTTCGGAATGAAATTAAGGAATTTGTGTACGCGCCATACGACCCGTTGGATCTTTCCCGGCAAATACCCTGGTGGTTTCCCCCACAGCAGATCAAAAAATGCAGGCATTGCTTCGCGGAAAAATCCATTAAAAGCATATATTCATGGATATTTCCGGAACAACCATCACTAATTGCTACATGATTAAGTACCTGGGACAAAAACATATACTGGTGGCCGTGGATTGCATCATTTTTGGATTCGATGGCTATGACATCAAACTGCTCCTCGTTCAAAGGGCTATTGAACCCGAGAAAAACAAATGGAGCCTGATGGGCGGATTTTTGAAACCCGACGAAAGCCTGGAACAGGCCGCCATCAGGGTATTGAAAGCATTGACCGGGCTACAGGGCGTATACCTTGAACAAATGCAAACCTTCAGCGAACCGGACCGGGATCCTGCAGAAAGGACCATTTCGACCGCCTTTTTTGCTCTCATTGATATTCATCAATACGAAAAGCAACTGAGCCACGATTATCATGCTTATTGATTTTTGCTAAAAGA
>Ga0193728_1000013_pt1 | contig 76340 bp, 62 predicted proteins | sample U1c1metaG_FD_143037 | JGI IMG/M metagenome (GOLD analysis project Ga0193728, IMG submission 143037) | Soil microbial communities from a riparian zone of the East river system, Colorado, United States - U1c1 | ecosystem: Environmental > Terrestrial > Soil > Riparian zone | place: USA: East River... | reverse complement strand
CAGAACATATTACCTGTCGGGTACTAATGGTAAAATCTTAGCCGGCGGCCGTTTGATGATGTACAGCATCGAACTCCCCTGGAAGGAAAACCGCGCAAGGGTTTCGTGTATTCCCGAAGGACGATATCAACTGGCAAAAAGATGCAGCCCGAAATTTAACCGGCATTTGCAGGTCCTGGATGTACCGCAGCGTAAGTCTATTCTCATCCACCCTGCCAATGATACCCTGCATGAATTGAAGGGCTGTATCGCTCCGGTCTGTTCAATAACAGGTGCAGGAAAAGGAATCCGTTCCAGGAACGCATTAGAAATACTGATCAGCCTGGTATGGGGCGCACTTGACCGGCACGATCATGTTTTTTTAACTATTAAATCAGATCCTTATGAATGTAGTTGAAAGGGCTTTATCATCGACACCGGCTTTCTTTCAAAAGCTGAGGAACATCGGGTTGGCATTGGCTGCCATCAGTACGCCATTATTGCTTCACCTGTTGCGCTGCCGACAATCGTGGTTACGATTGCAGGCTATCTCGCTGTTGTAGGAACGGTGGTTGCCATGTTATCCAGTATTTTAAACAGCGATGCCGCCATTGAGGTAAATATCAGGATCATAAGAGTGTTCACAAAGCTTCGGGAATATGCACTTACGCATAAAGACATACTACTGCAGCTTGCCAAGCTTGAAAAGGAAGTAAAGGGCAACAGCAAAGACATTGAAAATATTTTTATGGTGCTGAAGGAACTAATAGAAAAGCACAATACGACACCAAGAAATAAAATTGGGTTTAAGCAGTACGAATAGAATAACTCCAGGAAATAAGCTGTGGCCTTAGCCGTCGCTGATAAAACCACGCCAGTTTTTTTTAGGCTCGCTGTTTAGGCGTCCTGCAGCTGTAAGATAAATTTTATCATGCATTTGAAGGTGTAGGACACCTGAGCCGAGGCGCATCTACCGCAAAAAAAGCCACAAGCAAATGCTTGTGGCTTTTTCTTAATGATTGTCTAAAACTAGTTTTTGATCACAACTGCATCCAGCGAATGAATAACCCCATTGGATGTCTGCACATCATGCGCCTGGATAGTAGCCCCACCAACGCTGACCTGTCCATTACTGGCGTGCACAAGCAATTCCTTGCCACTCACCGTCCTGAGCTTGTCGCCCTCTTTCAAATCAATAAAATTGATCTTCCCCAAAACAACATGATGATTTAAAAGATCGGTCAGTTGCGCTTTATTTTCCGGTTTCAGTAAGTTTTCCATTACGCCTTTTTCCAGTTTCTCAAAAGCGAGATCCGAAGGTGCGAACATGGTAAACGGACCTGTTTCGCTTAATACTTTATTCAGCCCGGAAGCGACAATTCCTTTCTTCAGCGTCTTCATGTATTTGTCTACATTGACAACCTGCGTGATATTTGACATTTTGTGATGATTTACCTGCCGGTAGAATAACCGGCAACAGGTGTAAGGTATCCCTTAATCGAGGGCGCCACTGTTAATGTTTGGAACAAACGGCCCAATCTTCGTAAGTAAGACTTTTTACTCACTTTAATGATCAAAATTTAACAAAGCAGCTGTCAAATACCTTCTTTCCGCAAAATAGATTTACATTTATAAGCCAACGAATGCATTGCCACAGCATCACCGAACATACTATTTTTTATGGCAATACGCGTAGCGATCAACCACAAGACGACCTATCATTATGACAGATCCGTTTCTTTATCTCCACATATATTCCGGCTGAGACCGGCCGTGCACTCGCGAACGCCTATTGAAGCTTATTCGCTCCATATTTCTCCCAAGAATCATTTCATCAACTGGCAACAGGATCCTTTTGGCAACTACCAGGCAAGGGTAGTGTTTCCCGAAAAGACGACGCAGCTTTCTGTTGAAGTGGAAGTGATCGCAAATATGGTTGTCATCAATCCATTCGATTTTTTTGTTGAAGAATACGCCGAAAAATTTCCGTTTAAATACACCGAAGTGCTGGCCAAAGAACTGGTCCCTTATCTCGAGATCAGTGAAAGGGGGCCAAGACTTTTGCAATGGCTTTTTGGGATTGACAGGAACCAAAAGAAAAGCATCAATGATTTTCTTGTCTACCTGAATCAACGACTCAACAAGGATATTGCCTACAGCATCAGGATGGAGGCAGGTGTGCAAACCTGCGAAGAAACGCTGACCAGGGCATTGGGCTCCTGCCGCGATTCGGCCTGGTTGCTTGTACAGATCCTGCGGCATCTCGGATTGGCAGCGCGTTTTGTTTCCGGCTACCTGGTACAACTAAGCGCTGACATCAAATCGCTGGACGGGCCTTCCGGTCCGGAAAATGATTTTACAGACCTGCATGCCTGGACCGAAGTATATATTCCCGGCGCAGGCTGGATCGGCCTTGATCCTACTTCGGGTTTGTTTGCCGGGGAAGGGCATATCCCCCTGGCCTGTACTCCTCACTATGTAAGTGCGGCGCCGGTGGTTGGATCCACAGACCCCTGCGAAGTGCGCTTCGAATTTCATAATACCGTCCGACGGATACATGAAGATCCGCGGGTCACCAAACCTTACACCGAAGCGGAATGGGCAGCGATCGAGGCCCTGGGATACCAGATCGACGAGGACCTGGAGAAGGGAGATGTTCGCATGACCATGGGCGGTGAACCCACTTTTGTTTCGATCGACGACATGGAATCCCCCCAGTGGAATACGGAGGCGGATGGAAAAGAGAAACGGATCTTATCGCATGAATTGATTTTCCGGCTGCGGAAGGCATTTGGTCCCCACGGCATGATTCACTATGGCCAGGGAAAATGGTATCCCGGTGAGCCGCTGCCCCGCTGGCAGTATGGTTTGTTTTGGAGAAAGGATGGCTACCCGATGTGGCAGGATATTAACCTGATCGCAACCGAAAAAACGGAGAGGAAATTCACGCATGCCGATGCAGCCGTTTTTATCCGTGAACTGGCCCGGCATCTTGCGCTCAGCATAGACAACATCAGTGCTGCATACGAAGACCTGTTTTTCTTTTTATGGAGCGAAGGGAAGACACCCGCGAATATCGACCCGTTAAAAGCCAACCTCAAAGACAGCATCGAGCGAAGAACGCTGGCGAAACTGCTCGACCAGGGGCTTGGCTCTCCCGCCGGTTATGTATTGCCGTTACAGTGGAATTATTGGAACGATCAATGGCTGAGCAGCAAATGGGTTTTCAAGAGGGAACACTTGTTCCTGCTACCCGGGAATTCACCGATTGGCTTACGCCTGCCGCTCGAATCACTGCCGGTGATGGCAAAGGCATCGCAACCGCAGCAGGTGGAACGCAGCTTGTTTGAGAGCCTGCCTGAGTTGGGAAATTACCGTGAATCCATCGCCAGCCGCTACGGAAAGGTTTACCAACAGCCATCAACAACCGAAAACATCGCTGTAGCAGATCCGGAGGATGACATCAGCTTTGAAATAAAGACCATCAAAACCGCACTCTGCGTGGAAGCGAGGGAGGGCATACTCTATTTGTTCATTCCTCCCACAGAATACTTAGAGCACTATCTGGACCTTATTGCTTCCATTGAAGCTACTGCTGCGAAATTGAATATGCCGGTTCGCATAGAAGGCTATGAACCTCCGCGCGACTACCGGTTGGAAAGACTGGTGGTATCACCCGATCCCGGCGTTATTGAAGTGAATATCCATCCTTCAAAGAACTGGAAGGAGTTATTGGATAACCTCAACACACTCTACGACCAGGCCTTCCTGTCGAGGCTCGGCACGGAAAAATTCATGCTCGATGGAAGACTTACGGGCACCGGGGGTGGCAACCACATCACCATTGGTGGCGCAAAACCTTCAGACAGTCCTTTGTTGCGAAGACCCGATCTCCTGAGAAGCCTCATCACGTATTGGCAACTGCATCCCGGACTATCCTATCTTTTCTCCGGACCCTTTATCGGTCCAACCAGTCAGGCCCCGCGCATTGATGAAGGGCGTGATGAAAGACTCTATGAAATGGAAATTGCATTCAGCCAGGTCCCGGAAAAAGGATTCATTCCATTCTGGCTAACGGATCGCATTTTCCGGCATTTGCTTACGGATATAACCGGTAATACGCATCGCTCAGAATTTTGTATTGATAAAATGTACTCGCCAGATAGTTCTTCCGGAAGACTGGGCATTCTTGAATTCCGTGCTTTCGATATGCCGCCGCACAAACAAATGAGCTTATTGCAAATGCTGCTCAGCCGAGGACTGATCGCCTGGTTTTGGAAAAAGCCTTACAAGCAGCCGCTGGTCAGATGGGGCACACAACTGAATGATCAGTTCATGCTGCCACATTATGTTCATGAAGACATTAAGGAAGTGGTGCGCGACCTGAATGAAGCGGGATATCCTTTTCAACTGAATTGGTTTGATGCTTATTTTGAATTCCGTTTTCCGCATTACGGCACCGTACATATCCAGGGCATTGACATGGAAATACGGATGGGCATTGAGCCCTGGCATGTATTGGGAGAAGAAGTCAGCAGTACGGGCACTGCCCGTTATGTAGATTCATCACTCGAAAAAGTACAGGTGAAACTGACGGGTTTGAATGGCACAAGATATGCATTGCTCTGCAATGGCGTTCGGGTGCCGCTGAAGGAAACGGGCACAAAAGGAGAATATGTAGCAGGCATTCGCTTCAGGGCCTGGCAACCGCCGTCGGCATTACATCCTACCATCGGGGTAGACGCGCCGCTGGTCTTTGATCTGGTTGATACCTGGAACAATCGCGCCATCGGCGGATGCCGCTATTATGTGGCGCATCCCGGCGGAAGGACCTATGAAACTTTCCCGGTCAATAGTTATGAAGCGGAGAGCAGGCGCATCAGCCGTTTCTGGGACCAGGGCCATACACAGGGACCGCTGCAGCCAAAAAATATTCCGGGCAACGCCACGCATTATGTGGAGGAAAATCGCCAGGTCTTCGACAGCAGCGTTCCGGAAATCGAAATCAATAAAGAATATCCAAACACATTGGATTTACGGCAATACTCAGGAAGGAAAAAATAAAAGCATTCATGCAGCTATTTAAATGCACCAACTGTTCCCAACCCATCTATTTCGAAAATATTTTTTGTGGAAACTGCGGGTGCTCGCTGGGCTTTCTTGTGGAATCCATGAAACCGGTTGCGCTCTTCGCGGGAGACCCTTACCAGTATTGCGCCAACCATGTGTACGGCGCATGCAATTGGCTTGTGCCGATTAATAACAGCAATCCGTTTTGCCGGGCCTGCGAGCTCAATCGGACCATTCCGGATTTAAGTAATGCTGATTATCTCGTGCGATGGAAAAAACTGGAAACGGCCAAACACCGCCTGGTTTATTCCTTGTTGCAAATGCAACTGCCACTGATGAGCAAGACGGTTGACCAGGAAAAAGGGCTCGCTTTTGATTTTGTTGCTGACTTGTCGGCTGCGCCGGATCAAAAAATATTAACCGGACATGACCAGGGATTGATCACCATTAATATCGCCGAAGCAGATGATATCGAACGAGAGATGGCCCGGAGGTCCATGCAGGAAGTCTACAGAACGCTTTTAGGCCATTTCAGACATGAAATAGGCCACTATTACTGGGAAAGGTTAATTGACGGAACGAACAATATCGGCACATTCAGGCAACTGTTCGGAGATGAGCAAACCGATTATGAGGAAGCGCTGAAAAAATACTACCAGTCAGGCGCACCTGCTGATTGGAGCCAGCATTTTATCAGCGCGTATGCAAGCTCCCATCCCTGGGAGGATTGGGCGGAAACCTGGGCGCACTATATGCATATTGTGGATACGCTCGAGACCGCGTATTCCTTCGGCCTCAGTGTAGACCCCCTGGTCGCGCATTCCTTAAAAGCATTAAAAGAAGACATCAAAGCCGATCCATACGATATCCGCGATTTTGAAGCGATCATCAAATACTGGCTGCCGCTGACTTTCGCGATGAACAGCCTGGCCCGCAGCATGGGTCTCGGCGATATTTATCCCTTTGTTATTTCAAATCAGGTAAAAGAAAAGATGAAATTCATTCACCAGGTCATCCAATCCTCATCTTAATCCAAACGTTTTACATCAACCGAAACCTCGAGCTGGTGGCTTCCGATGCTCAGGATCACGCCTTTTAACGGAGGAAGATCGCTGTAGTCCCTTCCCCAGCCAATCGTAATGTGCTGGTCTGAGGGAATGAGGTTATTGGTGGGATCAAAATCTATCCATCCGGATTGGGGAATAAAAACCGAGAACCATGCGTGGGAAGCATCGACGCCCCGGAGTTTTTCCGTTCCTTCGGGCGCAACGGTTTCTATATAACCACTCACATAACGGGCTGGCAAACCTATTGAACGCAAACAGGCAATGGCCAGGTGAGCAAAATCCTGGCAAACGCCCTTGCGTTGTTCCATCACCTCGGTCAGGGGCGTGGCAAGGGTGGTAAAACCCGGCGTAAACTCAAAGTCATCAAAGATGCGTTGCACGAGATCCCTGCAGGCCTCAAGCATGGAACGGCGTGGTGTAAATGACCGCATCGCATACTCGTGGATCTCGCTGGTGGATCCTGTAATAGGCGTGGCTGGAATAAATTGTCTCGCCTCAAAATTGTCCTCCCCCGGAACCGAAAGCAAATGTTCCATTTCTTCCCAGGCAATATGGTTATACAACTCCGTGGTCTGTTCGCGGTCCTTATAGGTTTCCACCTGCGACATAACGGTTACCCTCAGGCTACTGTGTTCCTGCTGCACGGCAAAATACAAAACCTTATTGCCAAAAAAATCATTGTATTCATTGATCACATCCGGCTGGGGGGTAATTTTTATGGCCGTTTTCCTGCATTCCTGCAGTTTGCTGTTGCGGGGCGTAAGCAGGGCGATGTTGTGACAAAGGCTCACGACCTGGTGATAATAATATTCTGTTGTGTGTACGATCTGGTACTTCATAGGCTAACGGGTATTGTTGGCCGTAAACAATTGTTTTGGCGTTTGTGCATGCATGAAATAAGCTTTGGAGATCACATTCGGCAAGCTGTACAGTAATTTATTCATCTTGTTTAGAAATGCGTCGAGGTTTTTGTACAAACCGCTGTTCTTGTCGGCCTCGGCAAGTTTATCTTTGACCGCCAGTTTCAGCAGCGTATATGCTTCCAGGCTGAGCCGTTCATGTTCGGGAAGCGCATGACCCGGCGATATTCTCGGAAGTCCTGACACATCCGTTTTCAGTCTTTCCAACTGATAAATCAGGGATCTTGGGTTAAGAGGGTCAAGCAGCATCAGGTCGAGCACCAGCGCCAATTTCAGGTGCGACCTGTATTTATACCTGTAGTTCACCAGGCATTCATTGCTTTTCAACACGGCTTCCTGCAAAATATATTCGACCTGCTCGTCATGCCAGCTGACCAGCGTAACCCGCAGCATGTTGATGAGCAATAAAGCTTGCTCGATCTTTCTGCCCATATTAAGCAGGGTCCAGCCCTGTTCGCGGGAAATGCTCTCCCTGTTTAATCCGATAAAAGCCACCATGGACGTGATCAGGTTATCCAGCGCATAGATGATGCGGTGATGACTGGCCTGCCGAAGATCGGATGCCTTTTGCCAGCCTTCTTCCATATCTCTTAGTACGCGCCAGGTATCGGTCGACCAGTGATCCCTGACCGCATAAACTGCCCTGCTGAACAATCCGATATTATACGCCAGGCTGCCGGCTTTCTCTTCATCGAAAAGCATCTGACGAAGTTCGTCCCAGGGCGCCTTCAATTTTTTTTCACCGTCAATTCCGGTAAAACCGGGAAAGGTATGGGTATACAAGGTGAGCGACCGAAGCAGGCTTTCCTTAATGTATTCATCATTGTCCGAAAAGGCCTTGTTGGCTTCCTCGATAAACTGCATGACGGTGCGCTGAAAACGCGCATTGCCCAACACGCGTTCGGCATAGCGCCCGACCCAAAATAAATTTTCTGCGGTATGGCTGGGCAACACCTCGCTTTTGTACTGCATCCCATTTTCCGATGCCTGTTCCAGTTCTTTGCGCACATTGAATGTGCTTCCGGCCTCTGCAGAAATGATCCAGGTATCCTTACTGATGCCGCCCATCTGGTTCGAAATAATATAATTGCCGTTCTCACCTGAAGTGCGGGTCAGTCCTCCTTCCATAGCCACATAGCTTCCGTTATTGCTTACCGCAAAACTTCTGAACAAGGCATCCCGGGGTTCAATCCTGCCATTGACCAGCGAAGGGCTGGCGGCAAAATTTGCTTTTTCCTGTCCGACATACAAAAAAGGCTCCTCCTTGATGCGTTCTTTCAATTCATTCAACTGCTTTGCATCAAGCGAAGCGGCATCGACCGAAGTGCTCACATTGGATCTTCGTGAAATTCGTTTAATGATCAGGGAGCCGATGTGTTCCAGCACGTAATATAACGCCGGGGCCTGACCGCACCACCAGGATGCGATGCTGGGTAGTTTTAATGGCTCGCCCAGGAAATATTCTGCTATGGCCGGCAGAAAGGGCATCAATCCCGGGTTTTCAATGACGCTGCTGCCGAGTGGGTTGGCGATGCTTACATTTCCCCGGCGCACCGCCTGCAACAGACCCGGAATGCCCAGTTGTGAATCTTCTTTCAATTCCAGCGGATCGCAGTACATGTCATCCAGCCGGCGCAAAATCACATCTACTTTCTCCAGTCCCCCCAAGGTCTTCAGCCACACAAAATTATCCTTTACGATCAGGTCATTCCCCTGCACCAGCGTAAAACCGAGATAGGAAGACAGGTAGGCGTGTTCGAAATAAGTTTCGTTGCTCGGACCTGGTGTGAGGATAACGACCCGGGGTTCCTTGCTATTGCCGGGGCTGATAGCAGTAAGTGCATTCCTCAAGGAATGAAAATAAGGGGAGAGCCTGCGCACTTTGAGTCCGTTGAACAATTCCGGAACGATACGGGCCATGGTCAGCCGGTTTTCCAGCGCATATCCCGAACCGGAAGGGGCCTGGGTTCTGTCGTTCAGTACCCAGATCTTACCATCCGCTGTGCGCGCCATATCGGCCGAATAGAGCACCAGGTGATGCTTTCCCGGTAGTTGAATGCCTGCGCACTGCCGAAGGAACCCGGTGTGGTTGTAAATAATTTCCATCGGCAACAATCCGCTTTTCAACAATGTCCTGTCGCCGTAAATATCTTTGAGGATCAGATCGAACAAAGTCGCACGTTGAATCAGTCCGCTTTCAATCAATTCCCATTCTTCCTTGCTGATCAGAAAAGGAATGATATCCAGTTTCCAGGGCCTGTTAAACCCGGATGGATCACCATAGATGTTATAGGTAACACCATTCTCTTTGAGAAAGCGCATCATATCCTGTTTACGGTCCTGGATTTCATCTTCTCCCAATTGCGCAAATGAATTGAAAAAGATCTTCCAGTGTCCGGTATCCAGGTATTCCAAAAAAGAAGCAGCCAGGTCTGTTTGAGACATCATGTGTTTGGGTTATAAGCAGCGCGCAACCGGTTGCTAAAATTAGTAAATTATAGCAGTAATTGAAAAGTGGCGTGGGCTTTGGTAGTTTTTACAGCGTGTCGTCAGTCTTTTACTTTGTCGAACCAATCCATGCCCAATACCTGCACCCGGGCAGCTTTTCCGTCTTTGTCTTTGACTACAAGAAGCGGATAAGCCAGATCAGTATTATAAAAATAGGTATCGGTTTGGGGTTCAAGTACTATTTCCTTGCCATCCCAAAGTTGTTTTACGATCAGCATATTCTGCTTTGCAGTGATTTGAATATAATTGTCTGGATCGTCCTTGAACTGGTATTTACCTTCAATGGCCCTGAGCTGTTCGTTGTCCGGATGTGATTTGACTATCCTCTTCCAAATATCACTCTTAAATGCAATCGCCTGGTTAATGTTTCCCTTTTCGTCTTTCGCGAAAGAAAGCGAAAACGATGGTAGCTCTTTGCTAAAAAAATCCAATTCAGATTGAGGCACAAACCTGACCTCCTCGCCGTCCCAGTGCTGCTTCAGCACCAAATTATTTTCCCTGACGGTAAACTGAATAAATCGCTCCTTATCCCTTTGAAACTGGTACAATCCTTCAAATCGCTTCAATTGATCCGGCGTATGCTGCATCTCTATTTTCACCACGGGTTTGTAATCTTTGGTCCTGATCCATACATCATTATTACCTACTAATACCCGGGAAATATTTCCTGTAGAATCTTTACTAAACCTGATTCGCAAAGGGCCTTCTTCGCCCTCTTGTTTATTGTAGAAAGACAGGGCGGATTCCGGTATCAGGCGTATTTCGCTATTATCCCAAAGTAGTTTAGCCAACAGCACCGTATCCTTTGCCGAAAACTGCACATACATCTCACTGTTGCGGGAATTTTGAAAATAGCCTTCAAGCGCCTTCCATTGATCGGGAGTTAACCGCACGGCTGGTCCTGGCTCCTGCGGTTTCTGCGATTCCTGGGCCTGCAATAATTGGGCAGTATATGGACTGACTATAAAAAAGGCTGACATGACAAGTATGAGCAGCCAACCATGACCGCATTGCTTGTCTATCGGGAACTTATTTGAGTATGACATAAAATAAGCAGTTTAGATTTATTGACTTTTCATTTTATCCAAATGGCGTAGACTAAATAAGCGAGCAACAATCCCAGTACAGCGACGATCATTCCGCCGACCCGTTTTCGTTTAATAAAAAGCATCAACAACATTCCGGTAAGCGAAACCAAGGTCATCAATATTGCCGAAACGTCTATAAACACTGACCAGGCTGATCCCGTATCGCGGCCTTTGTGTAAGTCATTGATCAGGCCAATAAAGCCAGCACTTGTTTTTGTTATATCATAGCCACCCGTTTCCCTGTTGATGAAAGCATCTGCTGCATATCCGGGTCCTTTAAAAGAAACGCCAATCTGCGAATCATCTATCCTGAAATCGGTCAATGCAGCCCGGATTCCATTTATTTTCCGCAGGTATTCAACAATTTCCAGTTTGGCGATCCTTGACGTATCCGGCGTATTCACCCAGTTTAATGGCAATTTCCCATGCTCCTGAACGCTGTGTAACTGGTCGCCAAATTTATCCGCATGGTTTAAGGTCAGGCCTGTTACTGCAAAAAAGAAAACGATGGCAAAACTGACCATAGATAAATAAATGTGCAGCCAGCGGGAGATCATAGCTATCCTGCGTCTCCAGAAAAAATAGTTTTGTTTCCGGGTGGTTGAATCTGGCCTGGGTACACGCTGGCTAATTGCCATTGGTTTTTTTTCTGTAGTCCAGACTTGCCGATGCGATCTCGACCCCTCCCGGAATGCTGATCGTTTTAGCTGTTTCGTTCAAATCGATCTCCTGCCGCATCAACTGATACGTGCCATGTTCCCTGGCTGCTTCAATTTTGACCGTATATTTTCCCGGCTTTACGATATTGCCTTTATCGTCCGTACCGTCCCATTTCACCGAGTATTTGCCCGCCGAACGCGTAGCACTGGTTACTGAATTAAAGATGCTGTTATCGGCAGTATAGGCGCCCCGGTATTTGAGGTACCATGATTTCAATTCTGGCAGCCATTTGTCTCGTTGGTGCCAAAGGGAGATCGTTTTTATTGCAGCGTGATTTTCATCTTCTATCCATACAGCCACATAGGGTCTTTTAACAAATCCCTGTTTCTGAAGATTAATTTCCAGGTTGATGAGCATCTCAAAATCATTTGCCCCTCCTGACACCGTCTTTTCATGGGATTTTATGGGCATGGGCTTTTCCAGGGCGCTCCATCCCTTACTTGTAATGCGCTCGCCTTTTTTTGTGATGATCAGGTATTCCACTCCCGGTATCAATGCAGCAAATTTCACGCTCTCTGTCGGGCTCATCACATTAAAGGCAGTCGCGAGTGCTCCTGCATCGGTAGCACTGGGCGCAACCACCGTACTGCTGAGGATGTCATCAGCGGGCAACCCTGTTCTTGGGTCCACGATGTGCGAATACCACTGACCATTGATTTTTTCTCCCCGCCGATAATTGCCACTGGTCGCGACTGCTTTGTTGTTGATCTGCAGCTGATCTAAAGGCTTCTCATTTTCGGCATCTGCTTTCGGATCGCTGATTTGAATGGTCTCACTGAGGTTTCCCCGAACAACCAGATCGCCGCCTATATTCAGCACAATGGCATCTACCTTTGCTGCAGCCATGGCGATATCGGTTGCACGCCTGATGATATAACTTTTAGCAAAAGAATTAAGCATAAGAGGGGCGTGGCCGAGATGGATGGCTGTTTGATTAGTCGCATCCAGTCTCCAGTGCGGTTCCTTCACCGCAGCAACTGCATCGGCCAGTTCCCGGTCGGTTGGGATACTTTGCCTGGCAGCGGCCTTTTTCCATAGCTGACTGACCACTTCGGCCGAGGCGTCCAGCGCCCCGCCGGTCCTCATCCGCCACTGATCAAAAAGGGCCAGCACCTCAAACAATTCTGGAGATATATGGATGGGGTGCTGAGCCGTGAGCAACCAGCGACTGAACTCACTTTCTGCATCATACGCGCTCAATATTTTCCCCAACCTCCTTATTTCACTAAGCGCTGCTGTTTCGGCCCTGGTCGCTTGTTCTGCTGTTGCCCCGTAAATTTTTAATTCCATGGACGTTCCAAGCACATTTTCAAAATGGGAGATATACAATGGCCTGCCATCTCCTTCTCTGTTCGGTGCTGGCATTTTAGTGCTGATGAGGCCGATGGCCAGGATAAGACATGAAATTAATTTCATCGAATCGGGATTTGAAAGATTAAGGATTGAGAATATTTTCCGCTGTAGTCAAATCTATTTATAATTAACCTTATAATAACATCTGAAAAAGCAAATATTTAGTTAAGGCGGCCATACCATTCTATTAACCAAATATTAACTACAGCGGGCTTAATAAAAGCCCTCATTCGGAGTTCCTTCCTGAAAGGCAATTCGATTGTCGAGTATATTTGCAAACAACCGTTCTGGCACGGCTTTCGTACTTCTATAAAATTCTTACTGATTTCTATTTATGGCAATAAAGTATTCACGAAAAATAAGTACCGGGCTTTTCTTGATGTTAGTGGTCCTCTGCTGTTCATTTTCAGATTGGCATTATGACCTGAACGATGCGAAACTGCTGGCTAAAAAAGAGCATAAGCATATCCTCCTCAATTTTTCCGGATCAGACTGGTGTGGTCCCTGCATCCGGATGCACAAAGAAATTTTCGATGCCGAAGTTTTCCGGAAAATAGCCGACAGCGAACTCGTTTTGGTCAACGCAGATTTTCCAAGGATGAAGAAAAACAGGCCTTCTCCCCGGCAGCAGGAGTTAAATGATGCTATGGCCGAACAATATAATTCAAAAGGCAAATTCCCTTTTACGGTATTGCTTACCGCCGACGGAAAAGTTTTAAAGGAATGGGATGGTTTGCCTGATGTTAAACCGGATGAATTCTCTCAACAAGTGCAAGCGATCATTGATGCTGACAGATAATAAAAAAAGATTAAAGACTGCTTTTAAAAAAGATATGAAGCTGATGGGCAACCGCTTTGAAATAAGTGTGGTTGCCCATGATGAAATATGGGCTAATGAAAGAATAGATGCGGCGGTCAGCGAAATCGAGCGGATAGAAAGACTGCTCACTACGTTTAGTGATTCCAGCGAAACAAATCTGATCAATAACAATGCCGGCATCGCACCGGTAAAGGTCAGCCACGAAACACTCAGTCTCATACAACGTTCCATCAGAATTTCAAGAATTACGCAAGGGGCTTTCGACATTTCCTACGGATCTGTGGACAAGCGCCTGTGGAATTTCGATACGCAAATGAAAACATTGCCAGATCGGGAAACCGCGAAACAAATGGTGAAACTGATCAATTACCGGGATATCCTGGTAGATGAGGCTGCTTCCACGGTTATGCTGAAACAAAAAGGAATGCGCATCGGGTTTGGTGGCATTGGCAAAGGATATGCCGCCGAATGCGCAAAAAAATTGATAATCTCCATGGGTGTTAACAGCGGAGTAGTCAATGCGTCCGGAGACTTAACGGCCTGGGGATTTCAACCAAATGGCCATCCGTGGACGATCGGAATAGTGAACCCGGAAATGGCTGACAAGATCTTTTCGTACCTCAATATCACCAATATGGCCCTGGCTACTTCAGGAAACTATGAGAAATATGTAATGATCGACGGAAAAAGATATTCTCATACCATTGACCCCCGAACTGGTTTGCCGGTCACCGGTATAAAAAGCGTAACGATCATTTCGCCGAACGCTGAATTGGCGGATGCGATGGCTACCCCGGTCATGATCATGGGCGTTCATGCCGGATTGAATCTGATCAATCAAATCAACGACATTGAAGCCATTATCATTGATGATTTTGGCAGAATATATAAATCGAACCATATTCGTTTTACTTAAACAATAACCATGACAAAGAAAAACCTGATCAAATATTTCGCCATACCCTTCGGATGCTTATGGCTGGCCTCCTGTGTACAGGTAAAGGAATACAGAAAAAGCCGGATCAATGATTCTGAAATGTCTCTCGCAAACAGGAAGGTTGAAAAAAATGAGCTCAATGCACAATCGTACCGCGAAGGTTCATCTGGCGCCAATGGCGGTAAGACCGGCGGTGGCTGCGGATGCAATTGACCTGATCAAATTGAAAAAAACAACATGAAGAAGATTTGCCTCACAGTAGTCGGTATGTACATCACGCTGATCCATGCATTTTCGCAGGTTTCCACAAAAGATAGTTCCGCATACAAATCCAAAAAATTAACACTGGATGAAGTAAACCTGGTGTCGAGTTATTATAATCAAACAGCAGACAAGTCTGCCGTAATGGGAGGCAGACCCGATAGCAAAGGGATTGGGAATGTAACCGACCTGGCGAATGGACTCGACATAAAATTTACAGGATGGGACGGAAAGAATCGAAAAAATACATTGACCGCGGGAATCGGAATGGACTACCATACCGCTGCTTCGCAGGCCTATGTAGATTCAAATGGTCACGCCAGGAACGATGGAAACAGGATCTATCCAACCCTTGACTGGTCAATTGCAAATGAAAGAAAGGGAACTGAGTTCGGACTTGGCGCTTATTATTCTGCCGAGCACAATTATTATCACTCGATAGGACTGAATACTTCTTTTTCAAAAAAGACAAAAAATAACGGCGAATTCAGTGTTAAGCTGTCGGGATATTTTAACCGCATCAACATGATCAAGCCTTCAGAGTTCGTTCCTGTTGATTCTGTAAAAAATTCATCTTCTGCAGACAGCATCGTATATATTACCAGCGCCAGCGGCCGCACGGTGGCATTAAGCTATAACTCCGGGCAGTTGATCGGTAAAGGCCAGGAATCCGCAACGCCTACGAAGTCAAGAAATACCCTCACCGCTTCATTTTCTTTTTCCAAGACCATCAATGAACGTCTGCAGGGAAGCATTGCAACGGACCTGACCTATCAGAATGGTTATCTCGGTCTTCCCTTTCACAGGGTATATTTTAACAATGGAAAAGATACCATTGAAAATCTCCCTTCACAACGATTCAAATTTCCTATTGGCCTGAGATTAAATTATTTTTTGGGAGATCGCGTTATCGTCCGTGCATACTACCGCTTCTATATAGACAACTGGGGCCTTGTCTCCCATACAGCAAATATTGAAGTGCCCGTAAAGATCACCCCATTTTTTTCGCTCTCGCCTTTTTACCGTTACTATGTGCAATCGGCAGTGAATTACTTCGCACCCTTTGAGTCACATAGTCCGCAGGACCAGTATTATACAAGCAATTATGCGCTGGCCGCATTCAAGAGTCATTTCTTTGGTATGGGTTTGAGAATAGCGCCTCCGAATGGTGTTTTACTAAAAAGCTTAAGTGCTGTTGAAATAAGATATGGCCATTATACACAAACGACCGATCTTGCTTCAGACATCATATCGCTAAACCTGAAATTCAAATAGTGGACGTTTTGAACAGACCTATGCACAGCTTTTTGTTTCCGCAGCGAACAACGGCTATGATGCTGGTCATTGTTCTGTTTGCGACGATTGCTGAAGCAAATCCTGTTTTCCCGCTCAGCCTAAGCCCAACCAAAAAGTATCTGGTAGATCAAAACAAAGTCCCATTCCTGATCAAGGAAATATCTGCCTGGGGACTGATCCAGGCATTGTCAGAAACCGATGAACTGGCCTTCATCGATAGCGTAAAAAATAAGGGCTTCAATACACTCCTGGTCAGCATCATCTCGTTTGATACGCGGTTCGCCGGCCAGCCTCCGAACTGGCAGGGTGTACCCCCCTTCACGGTGCAATGGGATTTTTCAACCCATAACCCGGCGTATTTTGAACACGCAGATCGTTTTCTTAAAATGGCCAGGGACCATGGCATGCTCGTTTTGCTTGTTCCCTGCTATCTCGGTTATAAAGGCGATGCCAACCAGGGTTGGTGGGATGAATTAATGAATGCGAAGAACAATCCGGCCAAAAGCCTCGAATACGGACAGTTCCTGGGAAAGCATTATAAAGATTGCAGCAATATCATTTGGGTGGCTGGAGGGGACAATCCAGGCGCGGCACCATGGTATAACCACATGAAAAATATTATCGACGGAATCAAACAATCCGATCCGCTGCACCTGTGGACAGGGCATTTTGAATCAGCACAAGGAACCAACTGGCCTTCAGAAAATAGTTTATATGCATCGTATATTGATGTTGACGGCTTGTATGATTTTACGGAGTCTTCGCTTGGAAGCGATGCGCCCCAATATAAAACCGAACTGAAGAAATATGGCCGTGGCAAAATGATCTTCCAGCTCGACCAGAGCTATGAACATGATATTCCGCACGGTTCCGATAATGAGGATCATCAATGGATGCGCAGGAAAAAATTACGATGGCCTTCTCAGCGGATGTGCAGGCACCAGTTTTAGTCCGGGGCAGACCGATAATCAGTGTTACACCTTTACTCGTTGGCGGGCGCTCATGAATACGCAGGGGATGCATGAAGCCCGTTACTGTTTCGAAGCATTTGAAACAAGAGCCTGGTATGATCTGGAACCCATTCCCGGGGAGAGCATTATTACAAAAGGCCGCGGAACATTTGGAAGCATCGATTATGTATGTGCGGCCATGACGAGAGACGGCAGTTTGCTGATGGCTTATCTGCCCTCCGCGAGAACAGTAACTATCGATATGAATAAGATCTCTGGATCGAAAGTCAATGCATTCTGGTATAATCCACGAACTGGAGAAAGCTCATGGATTGGTACAGTATCAGCCAGCGGATCGGTAGATTTTAAACCTTTTTCATCGGGTGACTGGTTATTCGTTATTGACAATAGAGAAAAATGAAATCTCCCCCGCTCCTTTAATATTTCTGAGGGCTTCTAGTTAATTTTCCCCAAAGTCTCAAATTCGGCATTCGTTAATTCAACCTTAGTGGCCTGCATGTTCTCACGCAAATGGTTAAGCGATTTGGTGCCAGGTATGAGAAGAATATTGCCGGAACGTTTTAAAAGCCAGGCCAGTGCAATCTGTGCAACAGTGGCCTGATGATGCGCCGCGATCTTGCCAATCAATCCACTTAGTGCGTTCGGACCCGAAGCCAAAGGATACCATGGAATGAAGGCCATACCGCGCCTGGCCGTATAGTCAACCAGGGCTTCCCAGCGCCGGTTACCCAGGTTGTATAGGTTTTGCACAGATACGATAGGAAGGATTTTTTCGGCCCGCTCAACCTGTGCAATACTCACTTCGGATAAACCCACGAACCGGATCTTACCAGCTTTTACCGCATCGACGACCGGTGCCAAAGTTTTTTCCAAAGCCACCTGGGGATCAATTCGATGAAGTTGCCACAAATCAATCGTATCAACCCTCAATCGTTTCAAACTACCCTCGATGTTTTCGCGAATGAAAGACGGATCGCCATCGGGTGTCCATTCGCCGGGACCAGGACGGGCATACCCGCCCTTTGTCGCGATCACCAATCCTTTTGGATAAGGATATAATGCATCGGCGATTAGGGTTTCATTGTATTTCGGTCCGTATGCTTCGGCTGTATCTATGAAATTCACGCCGGCCGAAACTGCAGCCTGCAATACTTTTTTTGCGTTTTCACGGTCCGCGACTTCTCCGAAAACCCCCTTGCCTGTGAGCTGCAGGGCCCCATAACCGAGGCGGTTAATGGTTAATTCATTCCCCAACTTAAAAGTCATTCCCTGTTGCAATGCTGTAGTCATATATTCAGAAGTTTAAGTAATTAATGACCATGATCCCATGGTATTAACCGTTAGCCTGTGAAATTGTTTTCATTTCCCGGATGCAGTCGCCAACCTATACAACTTCCCATCGGCCTTAGTGAGTATATATAATTCACCCCGATTATCCCTGCCAAAATGAAGGTCAACCCGGTCACTGCCGCAAAGCGTGGTTAGTGATTTCGTAATTCCGTTGATGGAAACCCTCCACTCACGGATGGTCGCGTCACCACCTTGCTTCAAAGCCGCCATATCAACAAAGAATAACCTGCCCGTAGGAATGTCTCCAAAAAAATATTTCCCTTTCAGTGACGGGATTGCCGAACCCCAGTATTCAAAACCACCCGAAATGGCCTTTCCTTCATCGTGATCATAGGATGCTACGGGATAGGTTACATGATAAAGACTATCATCAGGCGGAAGCGCGTATACCTTGCTCAGATTCCCATTGGGATCCAACAAAAATCTTCCCTCCCTCAGGGGCCACCCATAGTCATGCCCGGGCTCAATGATGTCGAGCGATTCAATATTGCTATGCCCGATATTACAAACCAGCATTTGGCCTGACTTGCTCCAGCTGATGCGGTGAGGGTTTCTAAAGCCATAGGCGTAGATCTCCGGCAATACTTTGCTATCCTGGTTTTTCGAAAACGGATTGTTGACAGGAATTCCATATTGGCCATTGCTGCTGTTTCTACCGGCCGGGTCTATGCGTAAAACAGTGCCCCATATTTTTTCCCGGCTGTGGGCAAGAAAGGGAAAGCCGTTTTCTACTGCGCCGCCATCTCCGATACCTATGTACAACAAACCAAAATCTGCGTCACCTGGTTTGGCCAGGGGGTTGAAGCTGATCTCCTGTACGCCATGGATGCCACTGACCATGTCGGCCCTGAACAATTCGCGTCCCTTCCCGGAAAATGGGAATGCACCTGGTTTGTCTGCCTTCCATTCAGTCAACACCCATTGCAACGTGGTCTTAATAGAATCCGGAATACTAAAATCTGCTTTCGCTGTACGTGCGGGTTCCGTATGCGTTGTATAGAAAAGTCCGTTTTTTTCGAATGCCGGATGGAAGGCAAAGCTTCCGAAACCTGTGGCCAGTCCGGGCTGAGGAATGAATTTTGGTTCTAATTTTTTCAGGTCCGTATAAACCGCAACCCCGTTATTCTTCAGCCTGTACAATTTTCCCCGAAGATCAAGAACGAATGTTTCGTCGCTACCCGGACCGGATTCGAACTTAGTGATCCTGGTCAGCGGCATTTTGCCGCTGTCGCTCGATGCCGGGAACTGGGTGATCAATTTAAGTTCTACGATCAGGCTGGACATTTCGATATGTTTGGGAATGGGATCTTCCAATGCCTTACCGTTTGTCTTCCCGGCAAACGGGCCTGAAAATTTTTTGGTATGTAAAAAGGCAATGATGCCGCCGATCTCCTGATCTGATGCTGTTACAAAGGATGGCATTACGGTGTGGTATTTTTTGACCAGCCGCCCGGTCCTTTCATCTCCCGAGGCAAGCATTTTTTTTGGGTCCCTGATAAAATGCTGAATCCAATCGACGGGTACATCATTCGTGATCCCTCCTAATGCCGGGCCTATGCCATCCTGCCTGAAATTATGACATCCGCTGCATTGCTGAACGAAGGCCGATTGTCCCAGTGCAATGGTTGCCGAATCTGTTGCAATACCCTGTTCGTCCGGTGACTTCCCTGAATTACAGGATCCGAGATACAATAGCGCCAGGGGAGCCATGACTGTAGCCAAAATGATCTTTTTCATATACTCATAGACGTTGTAAAGTAAGTCCGCCATCAACCATGATGACCTGGCCGGTTGAATACGGAAAATTTCCCAGTGCCAATGCACTCACTGCCTTTCCCACATCCTCCGGCTGTCCCCAGCGTTTCTGCAGGCACAGGCCTGCTTCGATCAGTTGATCATATTTTTCTTTTACGCCTGCCGTCATATCGGTATCAATGACGCCAGGTCTTACTTCATAGACCGGGATATCCCACGCCCCTAAACGGACGGCAAACAATTGGGTGACCATGCCCAGGCCTGCTTTAGAAATACAATATTCTCCGCGATTCACGGAAGCCACCGTGGCGGACATCGAGGAGACATTAATGATGCATCCGGAAAAGCCAGGGTCCGTCTCTTTTTGCGCGATCATCCAATTGGCGGCCTGCTGGGAGAGAAAGAAAGCGCCTTTAAGATTAATGGAAATCACTTCATCGAAGCTTTCCTCCGTGGTTTCCAGGATATCACGCCGATGCCTGGGTGCAATACCGGCATTGTTTACCAATACATGCAGTCTGCCAAAACGATCTTTGACCTCCTGCACTATTTTTTTTCTGTCTGCTGACGATCCTACATCTCCCTGGCAATATAATACCTCTGCTCCCGCATGGCGAAGTTGGGCTGCAATATCATTTACTGACCCGGCTGAACGTTGTCCATTGATGGCCAGGTCAAATCCATTTGCAGCAAGCTGTTTTGCGATGCCAAGGCCTATGCCGCGGGTTCCGCCTGTGATCAATGCAACTTTTTTCATGCTGATGATTTTTTGGTTCTCGATATCCCCCACCACCCCGACGGGGTTGCAAACCCCGTCGGTGGTTTAGCGACTCGCCGATTAAGGCAGGTTGCGCAAGGACATATCCGATTTACTTGCGACCCGCTAAACCCTGACGGGGGTTTGCAACCACCGTCAGGGTGTTACTATAATTCAGGCACATCCACCCAACAGCGCCTGTTCCAACTTTCCAATCCTTTCTCCGCCAGTTGTACACCTTTTGCTCCTTCCCGAAGGTCCCAGGGAAAGGGTTCGTCTTTGACTACATGCTTCAGAAATAATTCCCATTCCACTTTGAATGCATTGTCATACGCTTCCTGCTCCGGCACTTTTGCCCATCCTTCAAAAAAATTGATGGGTTGGGCTATATCCGGGTTCCAGACCGGTTTGGGTGTATTGCCATAATGCTGAATATAACATTCACGCAAACCTGCCACAGCAGAACCCCTGGTTCCATCAACCTGTAAAGTGAGTAAGTCATCGCGCCTTACCCTCACCGTCCACGAGGAATTAAAATGCGCAATAATACCGCCTTCCAGTTCAAAAGTCGCATACGCTGCATCGTCTGCCGTACAGGCATAGGGTCTGCCCTGCTCATCCACACGACGGGGAATATGTGTTGCCCCCAGGCAGGAAACCGCCTTCACTTTTCCAAATACATTGTCGAGCACATAACGCCAATGACAGAGCATATCTGAAATGATGCCGCCATCATCCTCCTTTCTGTAATTCCAGGATGGTCGTTGGGCCGGAATGGAATCGCCTTCAAATACCCAATAACCAAATTCGCCCCGCACAGATAAAATACGCCCAAAAAAATCCTGCTGGATAAGTCGTTTTAATTTGATGATGCCGGGAAGCCAGAGCTTATCCTGCACTACGCCGTTTTTAAGTCCTTTCTCCTGGCATAAATGATAAAGTTCCAAAGCAGTTTTTGTATTGATAGCGGTTGGCTTTTCGCAATAAATGTGTTTGCCTGCACGCACAGCTTTCCTTACCGCCTCCGCCCTGCTTCCGGTTACTTGCGAATCGAAATAGATTTTGTTTTCTGCGTCCGCCAGCGCTTCGTCGAGGTCGGTCGTTATTTTTTTTATCCCCGACAATGCAGACAGTTTTTCCAGTTTATTTTTATCGCGGCCAACCAGCACGGGATCAGGCATGATGATTTCGCCCGGACCGACCTTTACACCACCCTGCCTGATGATCTCGACAATGGAGCGCAAGAGATGCTGGTTCGTGCCCATCCGTCCCGTTACGCCATTCATGATGATGCCGATTTGATGTTGTTTCATTGTTTATGCATTTTCTTTGTAGGCTGCGATGATTTTTTTCAGGTACTGGCTTTGATCCTGCCGCCAGTATTTGTTGGAAAAGATTTCTACTTCATAAAATCCGTCAAATCCGGTGGACTCTATCCAGGACCTGATTTTTCTTACCGGTATGCATCCATCGCCCATGATGCCGCGGTCGAGCAGGAAGTCGGTGGTCGGTACATTCCAGTCGCATATATGAAAAGCAAGCAGGTTCCCGTTTTCCCCACAACGTATTATTTCCTGTTCCAGCATGGGATCCCACCAGCAATGATAGACATCTATCGCAACGCCAACGCAATCCGCGTTCAATGCATCAGCCATATCATTTGCCTGGGCCAGGGTATTGATGGCAGAACGCGAATCGGCATACATGGGATGAAGCGGCTCAATGGCCAGCTTTATCCCGGCTGCAGTAGCATCTGGAATAATGGCATCAATGCCATCGCTGATTTGATTTCTTGAATCTTCTAATGATTGGGCCGGTTCGGATCCGCAGACAAGCACAACCATCGGAGCACCCAGTGCGGCCGCTTCTTCAATGGCTTTCCTGTTGTCATCAATGGCAGCCTTTCTTTTTGACTTTTCCCGGTTCGGAAAAAAACCTCCCCTGCACAGTGAAACAATCACCAAGCCTTCCTCACGCAAAAGGCGGCCGGTCTGTTGAATATCCCTGCCTTCCAACGCATCACGCCAAACCGAAATCCCTTTTACGCCTTCCGAAGAAAAATGTTTTGCCGCTTCTTCAATGGGCCAAGGTTTTGTGGTTATCGTGTGAACGCACAATTGCGAAAGATCAACTAACTGTTTTCCAATCATTGAATGCAATTGAAGAAGCTGTAATATCTTTCATTGCTGATGATCCGATGAATATAGAGACATACCTCACGCATATGATAATCCCCCCACATGCTCGATTCACCATTTGGAATTTTACTGCCCGGCGGAATATAATCCCAGCCATTGGGCCTGTGATAAACCGAATGAAGGATCAACCCCTGGTGTGCCGCCGCAGTACTTAAATAAGGTTCTTCCAAAAGGGTATTCAGCACCGTGAGTCCGGCCTGCCAATAACGATTTCCGTTTTCATTGTCCCCTTTATCCTGTAGGTATTTGCCCAATCTCAACAAACCCTGCGATGCAATGGCTGCCGCAGAACTGTCGACCGGTTCAAATGAATTGAAAGGATCAGCAGGCTTGCTCAGATAATCATCGAGATGATGCAGGTTGGGCGCGCCGGTATCCCAATAGGGAATGCCATCTGTGCAGGAATTGTCAATATAAAAATCGCCCGTGGCCTTTGCCGCCTTCAGCAGGAAAAGGGTGATGGCCTCTCTTCCGCCAAACTCGTCAAAATCCGTTTGTTTCTGCGCCTCAATCCACTCCAACTCTTCCGCAAATCCACAAATGGCCCAGGCCAGTCCCCTCGTCCAGGAAGTAAAACCTGAATACCCCTGCTGTGTATTCGGACAACGGAAATTGCCGTCCTTAACATTGAAAATACTTTCATGTGCTACTCGTCCCAAGCTGTCGTAAATGTCACGCCCTTCTCCATAATATACAGAGTAGCTGGCTGTGGAACGCAAATGCAGAATGGCCCGTTCCAGCAGGTTTATTTTTGCATCTCCCTCGGCCTGTAAAATATGCCCGAGGCAATGGCTGAGCACCAGCGCCCGACACGACCTGATGGTATCAACAAAAAGTGAATGCGGACCATTGAAGGAATAAATGAAACCGCCGTCTTTTGTCACGGTCCAGCGGCCCGCCTGAACCGCCCCTGAAATCTTCAGCGCCAGTTCATAGAAATTCTTTTCCCATTCGTTGAACGGAATCTTGTTCTCTTTCATCAACCTCAGCAAATTGCCATAGGTGCTTACATTATTAAATCCATGGTCATGTACACCCGTATGACTGATATGCGGAGCCATTGACTCCACTGTCTTTTTCCTTGCTGAATCGAGGTAAGATTTTTCGCCGGTGGCATCGTATTGAAGAATGCCTGAACCGTATTGAAAGCCCTGGGTCCATTCCGTCCAGCCCCTTGTTGAATACTTCCCCTTTATGGTGAATACCGGGGAGCCTTTGGCAGCATCATAATTTTTCTCAAGCAGGAATATTTTCTGGCCCGACAGATCCCAAAACCGCCTGAGTTTTTTTGCAAGATCTGCTGGCTTTATCGCCTGGTTAATATTGATCATTCGTTATAAATATAATAATTATTCAAAGCAGTTCAAGCCTCCATTTTGCGGGGCAGCAAGGCAACTGCCATTACCCCGATGATGGCGAATAAAATCAGGGTGGCAAATCCATTGGTATAGCTTCCGCTGCGATCGCGAAGCCAACCGACAAGCATGGGCGATAGTGCTTCTGCCAGGCCATCAGCAGTTAAAACAAGTCCCATAATGCGCCCCATCACCCTTACCCCGAATAATTCAGCGGCCATGAGCGGGATGATCATATAGTCTCCGCCGAGACCCAAGCCGAAAATAATCGCGAACAAATAAATTATCCCGGGAGATGAAGCAAAGTAAAGCAGTGGGATCGATCCCGCAACAAGCAGGTAGATCAACATCATGACATATTTCTTTGGAAACTTATCGGCCAGCCATCCCATCAACAAACGTCCGGCAATACTCGACAGAAGTACCAATGAAATGATATTGGCAGCCAGTGACTGCGAATATTTCAGATCCAGGCTGAAAAATAGTTTGAGGTTCTGGCTCGTGCCGCTGACCGCGCCGATGGAACAGATACTCCCGACGACCAGCAGGTAGAATACGCGGCTTTTCAGGATGTTGTTTATCGGTATTTTCTGTTCCTCCTTTTTGGATATTGCTTCTGGAGCCTCCGGGTTTTCTTTCACGATCCAGGCCATCGGCAATGCAATCACGATCATCAATAAACCCAATATCATCAGGGCTTGGTGCCATCCAAATTGTACATTGAGCCATTTGGCGATTTGCGGAACCAGCATTCCGCCAATGCCAATGCCCAGGTATGCAAAGCCCATAGCCTTGCCGCGCGATTTGGTGAACCAGCGCGATGTCAATACCTGGTTGGGCAGCGGCCCGCCGCACATATAGCCCAATGCGTTGAACACATAAAACAAATAAAATTGCCAGAGTGAGGTGACGGTGCTTAATCCAATCAATGCAATGCCGCCCATTAAGATACCGGCGAGCATCAACCGACGAGGGCCGTAGCGGTCAATCAGCCGCCCCGCAAAAAAACCAAATAATCCTACTATGATCTTGGCAAACGCAAACCCGGACGTGATCGTGGCGCGCGACCAGCCATATTCTTTTAGCCAGAAATCATAAAAGAATGGAAGGCCATAGACCATAATACCCACCAGGGAAAACAAACTCAGAAAACCTGTGGCGGCGACTTTGATCTGTCCGGCGCTTAATTTGCTGCTCTCCATGGATGCAATCGTTAAGAAAAGTGAATTTAATCATTCATTCGTATCTCAACGCATCAATCGGATCCAGGCGGGATGCTTTTTGTGCGGGATAGTACCCAAAAAACACGCCTGTGAAAGCACAAACAAGAAAGGACAGCAGGATCGACGATTCAGAAACCAGGGTTGGCCAGGACAAAAAAACAGTTACGAGCCTGGCGCTGGCTATTCCCAATCCCACGCCGATCAAACCACCCGTTATGCTGATCAGGACGGCTTCAATAAGAAATTGCATCAGGATGTCGATACTTCTTGCGCCGATGGCCATACGCAGACCGATCTCGCGCGTTCGTTCCGTGACAGAAACGTACATGATGTTCATAATACCAATACCGCCGATCACCAATGAAATTCCGGCGATGGCCGTTAAAAGCACGGTCAGCAACTGGCTGGTTGAACTAAAAGTATTGATCAGCTCTTCCTGTGTCCTCACCGCAAAATCATCCGCATCCGAGGGTTTTAACCTATGCGATACCCGCAGGATCTGCGATATTTCATCTGTTGCCGCCTTGGTCGAGTTCTCGTCTTTGGCTGAAGCGTAAATATTTTGAAAATAGACGGTGGACAGTAACCTCTCCTGCACCGTCGTGTAAGGCGTGAGAATAATATCGTCCTGGTCCTGCCCGAAGGCGTTTTCGCCTTTTTGAGCCAGCACGCCGATCACCTGAAAAGGTATCCTGTTGAAGCGAATAATCTTACCCACAGGATTTTCTCCGTTCAGGAAAAGGTTATTTACGACCGTTTGTCCAAGCAGGCATACCTTGGCAGCTGCCGTTACGTCGGCATCCGAGAAAGCAACGCCATCCTTCAGGGTCCAGGCGCGGATCTCCAGGTATTGTGGGCTTACGCCTTGCAGGGATGTTGGCCAGTTCAATGCGCCATTGATCGCCTGACCCCGGGTTGAGGCAGCGGGGGAAATGGCGCTGATGTACTGCGCCTGTTTTTGCAATGCCTTTACATCCTCGATCTTCAAGGATTGCACATTGGTCGCATCGAGCCTGGCGCCGGCGGCGACATTACTGTTTGGACGAATGGTGATCATGTTGGAACCCATGCTGGAAAGCTGGTCTTGGATGCTCTTTTTTGAACCCTGGCCGATGGCCACCATGGCGATGACCGCGGCAACGCCGATGATGATGCCCAGCATCGTGAGGAAAGCCCTTAATTTATTTCGCTGAAGGGCTTTTGATGCGATCCGGAGCAGGTTAATAACATTCATGCTTATACGCTTTAATGCAAACCATAATCAATAGTCGTCGGAAACAGGTAATGAGTCCAGTACCTCCCTGGCAGAACGCTTGTTTTCATTGGAATTGTCCCGGATGACCTTGCCGTCCTTCAGGGTTACCGTCCGGCTGCTGAAACCTGCAATATCCGGCTCATGGGTGACAAAAACAATGGTCTTCCCCTGTTGCTGGTTCAGTTCCTGCATCAGGGCCATGATCTCGTAAGAAGTTCTTGAGTCGAGGTTGCCGGTGGCCTCATCAGCAAGGATCATGACCGGTTGATTCACGAGTGCTCTCGCGATAGCAACCCGTTGTTGTTGTCCGCCCGATAACTGGTTGGGCATATGGCCAAGCCTTTCTGCCAGTTTCACTGATTCCAATGCGTGCACAGCGCGCTCTTTTCTCTCCTTAGCCGGAATGCTGGGGTTATACAGCAAAGGCAATTCGACGTTCTCCAGCGCCGAAGTGCGCGGCAACAGGTTGTACGACTGGAACACAAACCCGATCTTAATATTTCTTAGGTGTGCCAGTTCATTTCGTGCCAGTTTGCCAATGTCAATGCCATCGAGCAAATAATTTCCATCGGTCGGTTTATCCAGGCAGCCCAGGATATTCAGCAAAGTGGTCTTGCCTGAACCGCTGCTGCCCATAATGGTGACAAACTCTCCCGCATTCACATCAAATGAGACCCCTTTTAACGCCCGCACGGTTTCCGTCCCCATCTTAAATTCTCTTTTGATATTTTGTATTTCCAGGATCTTATTGCTCATCAATATTGATTTTAACCTTATGGTCTTCTTCCTCCACCAGCTCGCTGCGGCATGAACGGACTCCGGGTGCCCCCCGCCGTGGCTGCCGGCTTTGCGCCAGGACTTTGTATGGCATCTACCACCTCATCATCGGCAAATAAGCCATGCAGGACCTGCAGATACGCATCATCATTTAATCCGATGATGATTCGTTTCCTGACGAGACTGTCTTTTTCTTTCACCCAGACAAACGCTTTTTTAGGTGTGATGGCCACAGTACTGTCATTCATTTTTTTCCCTGATGAATCCCCGGCTGCCCCATTGCCGTTTCTATGTCGCGCCGGACTTGCGCCGCCGGTGGAATCTGTATTCACCGCCTCGACCTTGTATTGTTTGCTTATCGATGCATCCGGCTTAAATTTCAGGGCCCTTGCTGAAATCAGCAGCGCATCGTTCACTTCTTTCGTATAGATGGTAATGTTGGCCGTCATTCCGGGTTTTAATTTGAGGTTATCATTTGGCGCCTTGATGATCGTCGTATAGGTCACCACGTTAGCAGAAATCGTTGGCTCCAGCCTGATCTCCTGCACGGTTCCGGAAAACTGGTTTTCCGGAAAAGCATCAACCAAAAAAGATGCGCGCTGGCCTTTTCTTACGTTACCGATATCCGCCTCGTCTACCGCCGCCTGCACCTGCATTTTGGAAATATCCTTTGCAATGATGAACAAGGTCGGGGTGTTGAAACTGGAAGCAACGGTCTGGCCGATATTCACATTGCGTACCATCACCACTCCATCAACGGGAGAATAAATACTGGCATAAGAAAGATTTTTAAGCGCCGCATCCAATTGCGCCTGCACACTGAGCACATTGGCCTTGGACGTATTGTACTGGTACAAGGCTGTTTCATAATCTGCCTTGCTTATAGCCCCGGTTTGAAACAATAAGTTTTGCCTGTCATAGGTACTTTTTTGATAAACCGCCTGGCTTTTCGCCACTTCTAAATTGGCCTGAAACTGATTCACCTGCGCACTTAGCAAGGACTTATCCAATTCAGCAATGAGCTGGCCTTTTTTTACGATTGAATTGAAATCGGCGTATACATATTTTATCGTTCCCGACACCTGCGTTCCCACGGAAACCGTATCAACCGGTTGAATGGTGCCCGTTGCCGTTACACTCTTGGCAATATACCCGTACTGTGGTTTTTCTGTTTCCAGCACGACGGGTTTTTCTTTCTTTCGTATTAAAAAATACCAAATCGCGAAAGCTGCCCCCGCGATCAAAATAACCATGCCGAATATTTTCAATTTATTCATCTGACAATAATTTTTTGTCTATAGTTTAATGGGTACACCCCGGTAAAAGTCATAGATCCGGATATTCAGCGCTGCACTATACTTTGCCTGTATATAGTTCTGAAGGGCCTGCACATACAGATTTTTCTGCAACAACAGATCCACGGTATTAACAGCACCCACTTTAAGCTGTTCCACGGCAATGCGGTAACTCTCCTGTGTTGCCCTTACCTGTTCCACCGACGCATCATATTGCGCCTGCGCATTCAATACATTGAGGTACGCCTGTTCTACTGTTTGCGTCAATATGGTTTTGGTATTTTTCAACGTGAGGTCGGCCTGAGCTACAGCGATTTTTGATCTTTCAACATTTGACTTATTCAACCGCCTGGTAAATATGGGAATCGAGAGCGTCAAACCGATCTGCTGGTAAAAATTATTGTCCAGTTGTTTGAGGTAAGCATCCGACTGATTATCTGAATAGCCTGTAGCGAGCCCGGCAATCATGGAAGCGACAGGAAGGTACGCCGCCCTGGCTTTGGCGAGGTCCAGCTGTGCAACCTGTACGGCGAGTTCGCCGTTTTTTATTTCGGGCCTGGTATCAAGGGCTACTTTTTGCACTTCCTGCAGCGACGGCACCAGTGCCGTGGCAATCATGGTATCCGGCTCAACGATATCAAACACGAACTCGGAAGGCAGCAACAGCAATTGCTTCAGCAGCAATATATTCTGGCGCTCGGCATTTTGCCCGGTTACAACATTATATTTATCCGTCGCCAATTGCGCCTGCAATGTGATCAGGTCTTTCCTTGCAATGCTTCCCGCATCGTATTGCTGCTGTCCCTGGCCCAGCTGCGCCTGTGATGTTTGCAGCAGGTCCTTCGCATAAACAATATTTTCTTTACTCAGCAGGATATTCAGGTATGCCTGCGTTACCTGCAAGGTAACGTCATTTTCCTGCTGAACGAGATTCAGATTCGCCGACTGTACAAGTAATTGTTTTTGTTTGATATCTTTCTTCAGATAACCGCCATTGAACAGCGTCCAGGAGGAGTTGACGCTGTAATTGCTGGAAAAATTTCCCTCCGTTTGGAACCCGCCGACTACGGGATTGGTATTTTTGCTGTGCGTATACACCTGGGAGCTGCTGCCGGTTACCCCGGGTAATACAGCAGCCTTCGACTGCAGCAGGCTTTGTTCGCTCGTTTGTTTGCTAAGCCGCAGGCTGTTCAACTCATAATTGTTCTTGATGGCATAATCGAGACAGGTTTGCAGGCTCCATTTTCCGTTGGGAATTTGCAAACTGCTGTCCTGCGCCAGGCAGGCGATACCTGTCATACAGGTCATGCAAAGCCAATAGAATGCTATTCTCCATGTCATAATCGATAGTTAAAACTGACAATAGTAATCCCCACAGGGTCTGCGACCGAAGGGTGCACGACCCGCGGGGTCTTTTGACCGGCAGGGTTAGCGGGTGGCTGCCGGGTTCATTTGCACATTAGATAGGGAAGCCGTAAAATGGCTTAAGTATGCTATGCAAATGCTAAGCCGGGCCATCGCCTGATTCACCCGGCCATACCGGTTAGAGCGATATTCATCCCAGATTGTGGAATAAAATATCCAAAGTCAGGTTCAACATGACGGAAGGTTCAATGGGTAGCCCTGCCAATGCCAAACTGGTCACCGGCTTTCAGCAGTTGCTTTCCTGCAAACTGTACCTCGACCATTTTTTCGCTTTGTACATGGGCGCCGGTTTCATCCTGAAGCGTTGCGATGATCTTCTTTTTTTTCGCATCGATGATATCGCCCGTGGAGGGCATGGCGTATCTTCCATCGATACTGAAGGTGATCCAACCGGGCTGATCACTCAATTTAATACTGAGGATCTGTTTCGGCTGACGTTTACTGATGTCAAAAACATGAAGCGATTCATTAAACGCATCTGCAAGCCAGATCTCCTGCTCATCAGGAGTCAGCGCAATCCCGTGACTCGGGCATCCATGCCTTTTTACGGGCCCCGTTTGAAATCCTTCTACGTCTACATGCATTAATTTCTTTCCCGTATGCAAATCCCCGATCTCAAAACCCAGCAGGCTGTCGACATTCACAAAACAACGGTCCTGCCTTGAATCGATCGTAAACGGCCTCACGTGATTGGCGAAGGGGCCAACGGATAAAGCCTTTTCATTATTTACAGTATTCATTACCGTTAAATAGTTGGATTTCAATCCTTCGAGATAGACTTTTTTTCCATCCATTCCATAAATCGTATTGTGGGATGCAGAATGAAGGACCACCCTGGCGAGAACGGCTCCCGTTGTTGCATCCAGCACTTTCCAATCGTCTCCCTCGAAACTGGGCAGGTAAATGATCTTGCCATCCGGTGAAACAGACATCCGGTCGCATCCTCCTTCATAGGTTTTCTCCCAGACCGGTTTTTCTGTGAGCAGATCCAGGCAAAGCAAGGATTGTATGGTGCTGATGTAAATGCAGTGCGTATAAAGACTAACTGCAATGCCTTTCACATTGGATGGCTGACCCTTGTCATCGAATCCTCCGGTCGGAATTCTTTTGACAAATGAAAAATGATTGTCCATATCAAAGACCAGCAGGCCATGGCCTCCATATTGCAGGTAATTGCGCACGCCAGGTGTTGCAACATACAAGTAGTGCCTCACCCCTGAAGGCTGGGCCAATAGCGTATATACAGGACAGTGAAATGCGATCGTCAATAAAAGGATCAGCTTCCATTGTTTTTTTGGCATAATTAGATTTTGTAAAAAGTCCATCGTTACCGGCTGCTGAGTTTATTTTTTTGATTTGGCAAAGCTGAGGCTGCTTCTCGTCAGTGCCTTTTTTATTTCCTGAACAGTTTTGGGGCCGATGCCATGCATGGAAGAAAAACTTTCCTCAGTCAGCTTGGATAACTGCTTTAAGGTGCTGATGCCGGCTGCGGCCAATGCCCGTTGGGCCGGCTTGCCCAACTTAACCGGCAAGTCTGCCCGCTCTCTATCGTTGACAGCCGCTGCCTTATGACCGGTAAATACTGCATAAACTGCCATAGCGTGGCCATGTCCCAATCCGAAATCCTTTTTTAACCACGCCACGATGTCTCCTGCTTTGGCAGTTGGGTTCAGTAACCCTTTTTTCTCAGCAAGTTTTTTAAAGTCTTCGGCAGTCTTGCCGGTTTTTGCTTTGATGTTGTCGAGGTAGGCCTGGAAGGACATAAATAAGCATTAATTATTGTATTGAAACTTCCTCTTAGTCATTCATTCCGCCAACAATGTACACATGATATTTACAATTTCTATTCCATACTTGCCTTTATTACTGTGATAGTTAAAAAATATTAGCCGATCTTCGCTTCCTTTTTTGACGGACTTGCCATCCAGATTAATAAAACTGAATTTTATTAAATGACAAGGTCGCGCTACGTTTCATTGATCCTGATTTTAGGCAGCCTCACCGCATTAACGCCATTTTCCATTGACATGTACCTGCCGGGTTTTCCGGCGATTGCAAAGGACCTGCAGACTTCCGCAACCAAGGTCGCTCTTAGCCTGAGTGGCTTTTTTGTCGGCATTTCCGCGGGACAATTACTTTACGGTCCGCTGCTCGACAGGTTTGGAAGAAAAAAACCACTTTATACAGGTCTCGTCGTATATATTCTGGCGTCTATTGGATGCGCCTTCTCGCACAGCATCAGCAACCTCATTTTTCTTCGTTGCATACAGGCATTGGGCAGTTGTGCGGCGACCGTGACTTCTGTCACGATGGTCCGCGACCTGTTTCCTGTAAAAGAAAACCCTAAAGTATTTTCACTGCTTGTGCTGGTGTTGGGCGCTTCGCCCATGATTGCCCCTACCATTGGAGGATATCTTACATCAGCATTTGGATGGACCGCAGTTTTTATCGTGCTGGCCGTTTTATGCCTGCTTATTTTCGCAGCCTGCCTGGTATGGCTACCCGATAGTTACCAGCCCGACCATTCGCTTTCATTGAAACCTGCTGCCATCATCAGCAATTTTTGGTCGGTCTTCAGGGAGCCGGCATTCTACACTTACGCGTTTACCGGTGCGATTGCGTTTGCCGGACTGTTCGCCTATGTATCGGGGTCACCGCTCATCTTCATGAATGTTTATGGGGTCAGTCAGAAGCAATTCGGATGGATATTTGCGTTTTTGTCGATCGGATTTATCGGATCGAGCCAGTTGAACAATGTCTTCTTAAAGTACTTCAGCAGCCATAAAATTGTTCAAACGGTATTGGTCTGTTATACCATCACAGCCGCGCTTTTCTTTGCTGCTGCTAAAATGGGCTGGCTAAGTTTACCGGTTTTGCTCTTCTTCCTGTTCCTGTTATTGTCCTGCGTCGGAATTATGAATCCGAATACCGCTTCGCTCACCTTGGCTCGTTTTGGAAATAAAGCCGGCACCGCTTCATCTATGATGGGCGCGATCCAGATGGGACTGGGCACCCTTATCACGATATTCATCAGCCTGTTCGAAAAGCCCTCGGCTACCGTACTGGCCATAGCCATGGGAGGTTCATCAGGATTGGCCCTGATGGTGTTTTGGATCGGACAACGAAAGATTATTGACACTGCGGAGCTGACCGCTGCTCCTGATACGAACTTTTAAAAAGAATTCAGCTTAAGCAAAAATGGACAGTTCCTGTAACGGAAGTGAACAATCGCGATTCGCTTCATCAATCTCAATGAATTGGTTATTAATATTTTATAAATCTGGCATTTTCTGTGTGTAAGCTTATCTTAATGGTAAAGAATTATTTATTACTCGCCTTCAAGAACCTGAGAAAACAGAAACTGTTTTCCCTGATCAATATTATGGGATTGACCGTAGGCATCACCTGCTGCCTGATGATCTTTCTTTTTATAGTAAATGAATTGAGTTATGACCGTTTTCATAAAAAAGGAGACAGCATCTACCGGGTCATGCGCGTCGGCAATTTGAATGGTGAAAGATCAGACATTCCGTATTTATCCCCGCCTTATGCCAGCGCCCTGCTGAACGACTACCCGGATGCCGTGCTGCAATCGGTGAGGGTGATGCCTGATAATGACCTCATCAGTTATAAAAACATTTCCTTTAATGAAAGAAATATCTACCTGACTGATAGTAATTTTTTCACCCTGTTTGATTTTCCCCTGCTCAAAGGGAACCGGGCTACGGCCTTGAAGGAACCGGGAAGCATTGTGCTAACTGCTTCCACGGCAAAAAAATATTTTGGCCATGAAGACCCGATCGGGAAAGTTATGGAATTCAACAAGAAACTGCAGTTGAAAGTAACGGGGATCGCGCAGGACGTTCCTGTTAATTCTCATTTGAATTTTGATATGATCGTCCCCATATCCAACTTTCGCAACAGCGACTGGTTTAATCAATGGCCCAGTAATAACCTCTTTGTTTATGTGCAGTTAAATCCTGCAACAAACCCTGACCGGCTGATCAGCCGTTTTCCTCAATTCATGGATAAATACATGGGGAAGTTTTATGCAGAAAATGGATTTAAAATGGGTCTGACCATCCATCCTTTAAAAGATATTTATTTTGAAGGCGCCACTCCATTTGACCATGTAAAACACGGCAGTAAAAAAACGGTTTACATATTCATGTCCATTGCCATCTTAATTTTGATTATTGCCTGCATCAATTTTGTCAACCTGGCTACTGCAAGAGCAACAGACCGTTCGAAAGAAGTTGGAATAAGAAAAGTCATGGGTGCACTGCGAAAACAACTCTTTGGACAATTCATTTTGGAATCAATCCTGTTTGCTACAGTTGCTTCAGCATTGGCGCTTCTTTTGTTTCAGCTCCTGATGCCAGCCTATTCCGGTATCCTTGGCTATAAGCCGCCTTCACAATGGACGAATCCTTTGCTCTATATTTTTCTTGTTTCGGTTATTGCTGTTGTCGGCCTGCTGGCTGGAAGTTACCCGGCACTCCTACTCTCTTCTTTTTCACCGATAGAATCGCTGAAAGGAAAATTACGCGTAGGCAAGAACAGTGTTTTTTTCAGAAAAACATTGGTTGTTTTTCAGTTCGGGATATCCGTATTGCTCATCATCAGCATCAGCATCATCATTACCCAGATGAATTATATAAAAAATACTGACCTGGGATTCAAGAAAGATCAATCCATGATCATCAGGCTCGACAATGGAGAGATCTGGAATAAAAAGATTGAATTTAAACATGCACTCGAAAATAATCCGGCTGTAGAATCTGTTTCCATAATGTCTGGTGAACCCGGCGGATTTCATGACTTCTACACTTTCGAATCCGAAGCCAAACCAGGAGAAAAATTAATGTTCAATACGGAGTTTGCCGATTTTGAATATGTGAAAACACTGGGACTTAAAATCATCGCAGGAAGAGATCTTTCACCGCAATTCATTACCGACTCCACGAGATCAGTGCTCATCAATCGCACTGCGGCAGGCAAATTGGGTTATGCTCCGGAACAGGCGGTAGGAAAATGGATAAAGAATACCATTCGCGATACTGTACGACGCAATATCGTCGGCGTCGTCGAAGATTATCATTACGCCTCTTTGAAAGAACCGATCGGCCCATTAGTGATCTCAACCAATGACGACCGGCGCCTTTTCCTGGTAAAATTAAAAACCCATCGACTACAGGCTACCATCAACACGATCAAAAATTATTATACGCAATTTGCATCCTCATATCCTTTTGAATATGATTTCCTGGAAGAACGATTTAACCAGCTGTATAACGCAGAGAACAGGCAGCAATCCATACTGACCATTTTTTCCGCCATTGCCATTTTTATCGCCTGTCTCGGGTTATTCGGACTGACCTCCTATACTGCTGTTAAAAGAACAAAAGAGATTGGCGTAAGAAAAGTGCTGGGCTCTTCCATCCAAAACATCGTCGTGCTCCTCTCGAAGGATCTGCTCAAACCTGTTTTGTTAGGAACATTGATCGCCGTACCGGTTGGGTACTATCTCATGTTTAAATGGCTGCAGGGATTCGCCTACCGCATTACTGTCCATTGGTGGATGTTCGTCGCAGCCGCCCTCGTGGCCATTATGACTGCTTTAATTACGGTCAGTTTTCAAGCGATCAAGGCAGCCATAGCGAATCCCATTAATAGCCTGCGAACAGAATAGAAGCAACAATTCATGTAATAGGCCGTCTTTGTCAATACCGCATTCGAAATAAATAATCTTTTGATATGTTCAGAAACAACTTAAAAATCGCCTGGCGCAACCTGGTAAAAGATCGCCAGTTTACCTTTCTAAACCTGCTCGGGTTGTCTACCGGCCTGGCCTGTACATTATTAATCTACTTGTGGGTGCAGGATGAATTGAGCTTTGACAAATTCTTTGAACGGGACGCCCAGGTTTACCAGTTGCTGGAGAATAGAAAATCCGGCGCAACCGTCAGCGTCGCTGATGAATCTTCCGGTTTATTGAGTGAAACCCTGGTCGGCGAAATGCCCGAAATTGAATATGCTTCTCCGCTTGCCCCGCCGGAATGGTTTCAGCGCTACACCCTTTCCGTGGATGAAAAAAACATTAAGGCCGCGGGCCAGTATGCGGGCAAAGACTATTTTAATATTTTTTCCTTTAAGTTACTGGAAGGCAAAAAAAATGAAGTACTGGCAGACAAGCGATCGATCGTCATTTCCGAAGGCCTTGCCAGGAAGTTGTTTAACCGGACCGACAACCTTATTGGGAAAGCCATTCGGTTTCAACATGAAAAAGATTTTTTTGTGTCCGGCGTTTTTCAGGATATACCCTATCATTCTTCACAGCAATTCGACTTCGTATTGTCTTTCGAATACCTGCACGATGTGCAGGGTTGGGTGAAGACCTGGAACAATACGGGTCCTCATAATTTCCTGCTGCTGAAAAAGGGCACGAACCTGGCTGCATTCAACAGGAAAATTGCCGGAGTCATTACAAAAAACAGCGGGGATACGACACGCTCGGCATTTGCGAGCCTTTTTTCAGATATCTACCTGCACGATACATTTAACCATGGCTCAAGAGTTGGTGGAAGGGTAGAATATGTGAAACTGTTTTCTCTTATCGCTGCTTTTATCCTCTCGATCGCCTGCATCAACTTCATGAACCTGTCTACAGCAAAAGCTTCGCGCAGGCTAAAAGAGGTCGGGATCAAAAAAGTAGTTGGCGCAGGCCGTGGTCAGCTCACGTTCCAGTTCCTGTCTGAATCCATCCTGCTGACTTTTTTTGCCATCGTTATTGCCCTCGCACTGGCCTGGATCTTACTTCCCCAATTCAACCAATTAACCGGGAAACAGATCAGGCTTGGTTTAGATGGACGATTGGTTACGGCAATACTCGGTATCGGGTTGCTCACGGGTTTGCTGGCGGGGAGTTATCCTGCCCTGTATCTTTCGGGATTCAATCCCCTTGCGGTACTGAAAGGGAAATTAAAAACTTCTTTCGCGGAATTGGCTGCGCGTAAAGGATTGGTTGTATTTCAATTCACCCTGTCGGTGATGCTGATTGTCGCCGTGCTGATCGTGTATAAGCAAATTCAATTTATCCAGTCAACCAGCCCGGGTTATAGCAAGGATAATGTGGTCCGCTTCGATGCAGAAGGAAAAATACAAAATAATGAAGAGGCTTTTATCGCCTCGCTAAAGAAGATACCTGGCGTTACCAATGCAAGTTATACATTCAACAATATGGTCGGGCGAAATTACGGTACCTACGGGCTGGATTGGGAGGGAAAAAATCCCAATGAATCCATATATTTTGAGGGATTTGGTATCGGTTATGATTTTATCGAAACAATGGGTATGCAAATGGCTGCCGGCAGAAGTTTTTCGAGAACATTCGGCAACGAAAATTCCCAGATTATTTTAAATGAGGCCGCCGTGAAAACGATGAACCTGCATAATCCTGTTGGCAGGAACGTCCGGCTTTTTGGGGACAACAAGCAGATCATCGGCGTAGTGAAAGATTTTCATTTTGAATCACTCCACGAACCCGTAAAACCATCCTATATGATGCTCGCGGGGCCGGGCAATCCCTGGTATAAAATCATGGTCAGGATCAAAGCGGATCGTGAGCGTGAAACTATTGACCGGATTCAGCAACTCTACGAATCCTACAATCCCGGTTTTCCTTTTTCATTTAATTTTTTAGATGAGGCTTACCAGAAGCAATATGCGACGGAAGTTCGCGTCTCGATTTTATCGAGGTATTTTGCGGGTCTCGCGATCCTGATTTCCTGTCTCGGGCTTTTCGGCCTCGCCGCATTTACTGCACAACGCAGGCAAAAGGAGATCGGCATCCGTAAGGTTATTGGCGCTTCGGTAAATAATATTACAGCGATGTTATCGGCAGATTTTCTGAAACTTGTACTCATTTCCATCGCGATTGCCTTCCCTCTGTCCTGGTGGGCGATGCATCAATGGCTGCAAGGATTTGCCTACCGCGTTGATATGGGGGCCTGGGTATTTATCGTAGCCGCTCTATCGATAATCCTGATCACCTTGCTGACCGTCAGTTTCCAGGCGATCAGAGCTGCGCTGGTTAACCCGATTCGCAGCCTTCGTGCCGAATGATGTAAGGTCCTGTAGCCGCAGCTACTTTAAAATAATCACTTTTCTTCCGTTCTCCCTGCGGACGCTGAGCAGGCCACCCCCCGGCATAGGTTTCCACGTGTATCCCGGGCCGGACATGTTTTCTTTCAACGGATTACCTTCCAGCAGCACAGCTGATGGCTTTTTGCCAAGGGTTATTTTTTCGGTACCTGCCGAATCAAAGGCGCGGTAAAACAATTTAACCTTGCTGCTATCGGTCTTTTCAAAGTTCAGGTAAATGAATTTTTTCAGATTCCCTGCATAGTCTGCCTGCTGAATGACGGATGTGGATGAAATAATATGGTCCTGGCCAGGGGCGCTCAGCTCAGGAATGGCATCCATTGCCCTCAGGTAATGGCGCACATAATCTCCATACCCGTCGGTGAGCCAGGGCTCATCCTGTGGGAACCTGTTCTTGCCGTCAAAATCCACCATATAAGTTGCCCAGTTCAATTCGCGCAGCGCATTTTCATAGAGGGTACTATCATTGCTGAGGCTGACGTAGAGGAGTTCATCGGCAGCCTGTCTGGAGGAGTGGCTGTTGGCCGGGGTCTGATAAACGGTTTGTTCATTGGTGACCGTTACACCGTATTTTTTCCATCGGTCATTCGCAAAATTTTTATGCACCCACGCGATAATCTTGTGCACATCCTCCTTCCATTCGGGAAAGTATTCCCGGTGTTCCATCATGAACCGGGCGAAGGTCATCGCATTGATCTGCGTTTCGCTCCACCAGTCGACATCTTCGAAAAACGGACCCCATTTATTTTCCTTTAAAGGAAATGATTTCATCCAGGTCAATAATTTGTCAAATCCCACACGGTATGCGGCAGTATCTCCCTTTTTCAATGCAATCAGATCAAGGAACAACTGCATGGTTCCCGACCAATTGGTTGTGTAGCCTGCGGTATCGATCCAGGTTCCGGTGAAATCGTGGTTGCGAAGCAATGCCTTTTTTCCGGTAAAGACATTTATTTTAAAAGGCAGGGGTGAGTAATTGATATTACCCTCTTGTATATGCGCCGCAAGGGTATTGGCAATTTTTTCAGCGGCATCCAGGTAAAGGCTGTTTTCCCCGATCTTATACAGGTGTACCAGTTCCAGCCCAAACGATCCGGCCTTGTCGGGTTGTGCAATATCTTTCCCCGATTTCATGTCGCCGTCGTACTGCCCTGAATATATGAGCGTATTGTAGGGAAAGGGGATATTGGGCCATTGCGCATCTGTTGGTGACAAGCCATGGGAAAGATAATAATCTCCGATAAAGAACATATTGGCTTTCACTTTTTCTTCGCCTGTATAGGGGTAATACAAACGCCAGGAAGAGAGCGCCATGGCAAATTGGTCTCCGCCGATCCCCCTGGGGTCATCGAATGCGGCATTCCAAACCTGGTGGTTCATATAATAAGGAAGCCCATTCATGTCATGCCGCATCGTATCCCAGAAATTCCAGACCAGATGAATGATGTGGTCGTACGATTTTCCAGGATTAGCATTGTACCAGGGGATGATTTTTCCTTTGTTATCGGTCTGAATGGGATGATAGATCAATATTTCTTTCTGCTGGGAGAAAGCCGGTGAGATACAACAATAAATAATTAAAATCAGAAAAATTCTCGGAAGCATGAGCAGTTGTTTAATGAGTTAGGTCGGTCAAATAAATATAAGCCCATAATTTGTTAGAGAAAAAGAAGTTTGCTTAGCAATATTATATTTGTTTATATATATTCGGTTGCCCCCAGATTATATCAAAAAAAGGCCTTGCATAGGCCATGTTTACTGGATCGACTGTCAGATTTCCATAAGATATCCACATTTTAAGCATAATAATCATATTAATATTTTTTATCTATGAATTTTATATGAAAATTCTTTATTTTCGCTGTCACGGAGTCTCCAATCTCTTATTTGAACAATTAAACGGGTAGTCGCTTTTACCAGCCCTGAAACCCGATGTAGCCATTGCTTACCGTCGATTGCATTCTTTAAAATGAACTGGCGAAAATATCATGTATGGAGTAAGAACTGCAAAAGCCGGTTCTTCAACATAAAATAGCAAGCAATCAATTAACAACTAAAAACAATGCACTATGGCAACTGCTAAATTAGAGTACATCTGGCTTGATGGTTATCAACCCATTCAAAGTTTGCGTAGCAAAACAAAGATTGAAAAAAAATTCGCGGGAAAATTGGAGGACTGTCCCATGTGGAGTTTCGATGGATCTTCAACTGAACAAGCGCCGGGTGGCTCTTCGGATTGTCTGTTGAAGCCTGTTTTCCTCGTCGAGGATCCCCAGCGTAAAGACGGCTATCTCGTCATGTGCGAAGTGCTGAGTTCGAACGGTTCCCGCCATCCGAGCAATGGAAGAGCTCTTATCGATGATGATGACAATGACTTCTGGTTTGGTTTTGAGCAGGAGTATTTTTTATGGAACGCGGATACGGATAAACCGCTGGGATTTCCGGAAGGCGGATTTCCGAGACCACAAGGCCCATACTATTGTTCCGTGGGTGCACGCAATGCCTACGGACGCGCCATCGTCGAAGAACACCTCGATGCCTGCCTGGAAGCGGGTCTGAATGTAGAAGGTATCAATGCCGAAGTGGCAACAGGACAATGGGAATTCCAGATTTTTGCTAAAGGCGCCAAAGAAGCCGGCGACCAGGTTTGGATTGCCCGCTATCTGTTGGAAAGAATCGGAGAGAAATACAATACGGCCATTAACTGGCATTGCAAACCATTGGGCAACCTGGATTGGAATGGCAGTGGCATGCACGCTAATTTCTCCAATTCGCTGCTGAGAACCTGCGGAAGCCGGGAAGTATTTGAGCGCGTTTGTGAAGCTTTCCGACCTGTGATCACCGAGCACATTGAAGTATATGGACCGGATAATCACCTCCGCCTCACCGGTAAGCACGAGACCGCGGCAATTAATGAATTTAAATATGGCGTGTCCGATAGGGGTGCCTCCATCAGGATACCCATCGGCACAACAGAAAGAGGATGGAAGGGCTGGCTGGAAGATCGCAGACCAAACAGCGCCGCCGACCCATATAAAGTCGCAGGCCGAATCATCAAAACAGTAAAATCTGCACAGTTGGAAGTAGACATGCTCCTGCACAAACTGGAAGCAGTAGAAGCTTAATCGTCAGGCAAACCAGGGAAAGTGAAATTTGATTTTGCTTTTCCTGGTTTTTTCATTGAGGGAAAAGAATTCCTGCAATTTTTTTCACGGATTTAAGAGAGCCATAGTGGATTTGTCTAAGCGTGAAAATTTATGAACAGGCACTTTCCAGCATAAACTCAGGCCCATCGCATCAGGTGTACATAACATTCCAAGCGTCACGCCTTTGTAATTAAACTTGTGTAATTCAGGAAGAACAATGCCAATGACTGCACCCAGGGTGAGTCCGACCATATCATCAGATGGGAAATGCGCAAGGGCTTTCACACGAAGATATCCCATCACTACCGGTGGAACCAGGGCCGCAGAATACAAAAGATATTTAGAAGCGCCCATGTCAGGATGATAGTCACAATATACCTTAACCGCGAAAAAAGTAGTAAAGGCAACAGAAGCCACGTGACCGCTATAAAATGAATTACGATTGTTGCCGCTCTTTCGGTCAGCCAATGGAAGGTCGGTATAATAAGTAAGCGGCCGGTACCTGTTCTGAAACGTCGGTCCCAGCCAACTGTAATTATAAAAAGTGAATGTGATCGTATGCCCCTCAATATACATGAAGAGAATATCCAGCCAATCCTTTTTTATTTTTTTATCAAAGCCAAGCAGGGCAGGCAAAAGGATAAATATCGGAGGTTCGATATAATCCGACAACTTACTGTATTGCTTATACTGGCTGGAATTCTGGTGTAATGCCCACCGGTCAATCGAATTCATTACACCAGGATTCAGAGCAAGTATCTCTGCATCGGAAAGGTCTTGCTTGCCCTTAATCCGGTCAATGGCAAAATAATCTGTCGCCAAACCCCCGGCAATGATGACGCTGTTCGTGAAATAATTAACGCGATAGATTTTGGAGACTTTGACTTTTGTAGTTGAGTCGGACTGACAAAAAATAGCCTGGCTTAAAATTAAAAGCGCTGAAACACAGAAAGCTGCCTTCATGAATTGGTTGTTTAATGAATTCAAATTATTTAGCTTGCATTTTACATGCCACCTCGCCGAACAAAATTATTCCCCGGCGGTGCGACCAGTAAACCATCCTATTTTTTTCTTCGTACAGTAGTATGATTAACCCCATCCGGCATCAATCCAAAATCTCCTAAACGGTTAGAATTGGGGAAATAATTACTCAATAATGATAAATACAATCTGAATATCCATTTCTGATAAACAAGCCATGCGCGGGCTTGCATTTTGATGGCCTTAAGACAAACTAGTTGCTAAAATCATGGGGAGACGAAAGCGCCCGGTCATTTTTGAGGGCTTTAATGATCATTTTTATGGATAAACGAATTAGGCTTTTTGGCATACTGTTATTGCTGATCCCTTCACTGACCATGGCTCAGGTGACTGATACGTTGACTAAAAAGTTGGACAGCCTGGCTAAAAAAACCGACAGCGTCGGGGCTAAACAAATAAATAATACAAATCCGGAAACTTACAACGAGAATACAAAAATAACAGTCCACACTTATATCGTTCTGGTGGCAGATGATATCAAGCAACAGATCACTTCGCCTTTCAGAGCTACAGGTAGTGATTGGCTGAAGATCGGGGCATTTGGATTGTTTACAACCGGAGTTGTCCTTTTTGTTGATAAGCCGCTGAATCGGGTTGCTGTAGATATCCGGAATAAAAGTAGCACAGTAGTTTCAACCAGTAACTATGTAACAAGATTTGGCGGGGCATACGAAGGATATACGCTGGCGGCTCTCGGGGCTTATGGATATATTTTTAAAAAGGAGAAAACAAAAACGACGACTTTTCTCGCCACGCAGGCCTATATAACAGCAGCAGCAATAGAAACTGCGTTAAAATATATTACAGGCAGACAACGACCGAACTATTATGATCCTGTAACCAATCAAAATAGCCCCACTTGGCATGGACCTTTCTATCAATTCCAGAAGGATAAGAATGGCGTCAGGCCGCCACTCGAGTCCTATTCATCTTTTCCATCCGGCCATACCACGGTTGCTTTTGCAGCGGCTACCGTTTTCGCTATGGAATATAAGGACAGCAAAATCATTCCGATCATTGCCTATTCTGCAGCCACCCTGATCGGATTGAGCAGAATTGGTGAAAACCAGCACTGGGCCTCAGACGTATTAGTCGGTGCTGCTCTTGGTTTCTTATCCGGAAGGCAGGTAGTGAACAACTATCACCGTTACTCAAAAATTAAATCCGCTGCAGATAAAAAGAAAAACACGCTCAGTTTTAGCCTCAACTATATGAACGGCACTTTATTACCGGGGATCGTGTATACGTTTAGGTAATGACGAATGGCGATCATAGATTATAATGTCCACGCCGCTGAGGATCCTCCCAATACAGCATCAGGAATATTCTTTGTTCCGTTTGCGTCGAACGTAAGGAAGGGTAATTTTGCTGGTAGTGACTATTTAAATAAATGCTATGTTCCATCCCGATGCTTAGATTACTGAAAAGCTGCAGGGTGATTTTAGGCTTTAGAATATGAATGTAATTATTACCCAGTGTGCCATATGGCGACTCATCTTTGCCGGTGTTATCAAATGCATGTATGAAATAATAATTATAATTCAGTCCTATAGTGGCGTACTTACCTAAATTAATGGCGCTTTCCACCTTGCCCTCCCATCCATATGCAAAACGATAGTCCCTGAATTGTGATGTGTCGGTAACAGCGCCAACACTGCTCCCGGCGAATGGAACTAACCCCAAATGAAAGTTCATGTAAAGATTGGACGTTTTACTAAGGGGTAATTTGAAAAGCACCCCGGGACCAAAGGCAGTAGCGGCCAACTCAAACGATTTGGTATCAAAATAATCATAATATTGAAACCCGCCGAAGAGTACGGCCAGCTTTCCCCATTGTGCATTTTTTCCGAGTAAAATCCCGTAGCCGGTAATGTTGTCGACAACTTTTCTGCCGACGCCGAAATTTAATTCCGCCCGGAATTTGAAAAAATCAAAGGGCTTACGCGGACGAACCTCGAACGGATTACCATAATCAAGTTGAACATTGAACATTACACTACTCGTTCCCGATAAAAACTTGTTTTTTTCATCATTTATGGTGTGCCTTCCTCCGTAAAAAGTAATATTAACGGGCTCTTTCTGATAAATCTCTTTGTTGGTTCTCCTGAAAGATTTGCCCTGCAAAAGCCGGTTGAATCCTCTAATGGGATCAACTAATCCGGCCGCTATTTCACGGAAAACCCGCTCACTTCCCATCGACCGGTCATCGAGGATGTTTGAGCTGACACGATAAAGTATTTCACCAAGGAGTATTCCATCAAATGTTGTATTGATTAGATCCTCCCGTTCCGGTGTTCCGGTTTCGCCGAAGATCTTCCACATATAGCTGCCTGCAAAAACAATAGGTGCGGATTCCCAGAAATTATAGCCCTGTGAACGCGCCGCGTTAAAATAAAAATTACCCATCATGGGATGAGAAAGGAAATTATTACCAAATCGGTCCTGGTCCCATTCCCAACCTGGTCCCCAGGGAAAGCCTGCATTTACAGTTCGTTTCCAGGAATGGATATCCACTTTCGCGAATTCCAATTTAAGCACGGACCTATCCAGTAAATTTAATAAAAGGTTCTCCCCAAAAACCTCCAGTGCCGGCTTCCAGACAGGATACTTTTTATTGTACTGGGGATCATCATTCAGCAGATCCATGTATTTGTTGGTCTTGGTCGTGTCAACAAGCGCTGTTTTTTTTGGCTCGTTGCCGGCAGAATCTGAATGGAGCAGGACTTTCTCCTTTTTAATATCCTTCAACTGTTTTTCCACATTGCCTTTCTCGGGTAAAATCGTATCGGTTGCAGGAACCTGTGCACAAAGAATGGTTGAAGACAAAATCAAATAAAATAATACGTAGATTTTTTTCATTTTTTTATGAAAATATTAAAAGGATAGTCAGTCAGTCGCGACCGGTTCGAATTCATTATGGGGCTTTCGCTCTAATCTAAAGACTGACAGATCATTCCGTCGCAAAACGCAGGCCATCACGGAAAACAAGCCTAAATAGGGTCAGCGAGAAAAATCCTGTAAACTATTTTCTCATTTGTGGAGATTAATCAACATTCGGAGCACATTGGCCTATTCGCTTAATAAACTGGCCTGGAATTATTGATTGATTGTCGTGTCGTCTGCGCCAGCAATAAGTGACTGGCAAGCATTTTCCCACAGAAAAAACACTTAGTCCCCTGGCAGGGTTATTGAAGATATCAGCTAAAAAGCAATATGAAAAAGACCATCATTACAGCGTTATGCGGACTATGGGTGTTATTTGTGTGCGCCCAGAACCGTTATAACCCACCAAAGCAGGTACGCGAATCATTCAGTAGAGAATATCCGCAGTCACAGCCTACGCAATGGCACCATGTTAACAACACGTGGAGCGTAGATTTTGACGACAGGGATCATGGCAACGGGGAAGTAACTGCCCATTTCGATCGCACTGGCAGTTTTTTAGACACACATATTTATTATGACAACAATGACGTCCCGGCGCCTGTAAGAGATAGGGTCCGTAGCCGGTATCCCGGATCTAGCAATGATGAATATACGCGAATTTACCGTCCCGGGCAAGGCGATATTTACCAGGTTCACGTAAGACATAAAAACAAGTACAGAACATTTTACATGAATGACAGGGGCGAGCAAAGGACATATCAGGACAGGCACTACTAGAACTAAGATCATTCAACGGCCTTGGCAATGGCCTGGAAGACGGATGAAGATTTGGTTTTTGCAAGAGCAGTTACCGGTAATAATTCAAACCCGGTAACTGCATCTTTTTTTACTTTATTCCCGCAATACAGCAACAGCGATTCTTTCGCGATCCTGTTCAAGTATTAACATTTGTCAAACAATTAATTCCCGCTTCCATATTGCATTTATTGATTTATCATTATATCTTGTAACATCCAATTATTCATATGAAGGGACTTATTCTTTGCGTTTTATTTTTACCTTTTTTAGGGCTGACCGCCGTTCGCAACGGGCAGGCGTCCTCGACAAATATAGTCGAAGTCCGTTCCGGTGACTGGCCAATGAATCTGGAAAAATCAGACACTTCTTATGCGCTGCTGTTCAGGGACCAGCAGGTGACGAACAGCGTGGTCATGGATACCCTCCCCTTTCGCAATCTCGAGCATTTAAAATATTTTCAACAGGCATTGACGGTATTGAAAACGGGTCATCATGGCGACATCGCCAAATTCAATGATTATTCCATCAAGAGAACCGACGTGAAATATAAAGGCACCTGGTACCTGTTGAGAATTAAATGGGGACTGACAAATTTTCAACAACCCGAAGCTGATCTAATGATCAAGACAATCAAGAACTTGTAAGAGTTTTCCACAAATGCGTAACAATATAATAATTGTTGATTTTGGCCGTTATACTGAGTTGAAATCAAGGCAATAACCGATACCTGAAAAAAACATCATGGATATGAAAAAACTTATTCTGATTTTGTTCTTCGTTCCTTTCTTCGCCAAGGCACAGTTTAAAATTGTCAATACGGCCACCATCAATTTGGTTGAACTTCGTACAGGAACCTGGCCGATCAACCTGCAAAGAATTACCAAAGAATCAGATACTACGTATGTGCTGTTGTTTCGTGACCAGCAATATACCAATGCCGAGAACATGACCACTCTGAAGTTTCGCGATGTGGAGCAATTGAAATATTTTCAAAAAGGTTTATCTGCGTTAAAGGCCGGATCGAATGGCGACATCGCGAAATTCAAAGAATATTCCATCAAAAGATCCGATGTTAAAAGAGATGGCGTATGGTATGTGCTTACCTGCAGTGATGGTCCGCTGACCAATTTTCAGCAACCAGAAGCAGATAAATTGATTGCGGCGATCAGCACTTTGTAAGGCACAGTCAGTCAGATTATTTTTTACACCCTATTCTTTCCCGGTCCTCCCATTTTCTATTGGGTAAGCTGAAACATAAAGTCATACATGTAAAAGAAATATTCCTGCATTTTCCCGGGCAGGGCTGCATCAAAAACGGACAAACCCTGTATCAAAAAAGGACAGGATTGAATCAACTCCATCCGCGCAAACCACAGATAATCATAAAGATGTCTTGCGGCATAGAAATAGCAGCCTCTTATCTCTATAATTCACAACATCACTCCCCATGCTAGCAAATTATTTCAAAATGGCCTGGCGAAACCTGCTTAAGAATAAGGCTCATTCATTCATCAACATTTCCGGGCTGTCTATTGGAATGGCTGTTGCCATGCTTATCGGCTTATGGATTTATGATGAATTGCGTTTTGACAGACATTTCAAGCATTATGACAGGATTGCGCAGGTTATACAAAATGTAACCAATAACGGAGAGGTGCAAACCTGGACTTCCGTCCCATACCCGCTCGCAGAAGAACTCCGAAAAAATTACGGCAGTGATTTTAAGCGTGTCGTCATGGCTGCAAGCTGGGGAGACCATATCCTTTCCATCGGGGAGAAGAAATTTAAGGACAACGGAACCTACTTTGAACAAGGTGCGCCTGAAATGCTCAGCCTGAATATGCTGAAGGGATCCTGGTCCAGCCTGGACGACCCCGCTTCTGTTCTGCTGTCTGCTTCGGCCGCAGCCGCGTATTTCGGCAAGGATAACCCGCTGAATAAAATTATTATCATTGACGGTCAGCCGCCGGTAAAAGTAACCGGTGTATATGAAGAATTTCCTTACAACTCTACTTTCTCAGGTGTTCATTTCATGTCAACCTGGAAATTTCTCTACAGCAATAGCGATGGATACAAAAATATGGAGGATCCCTGGAGACCTAATGCATTCACTTTATTTGTGCAGCTGCAAGACAATGCCGATATGCAAAAAGTTTCTGCAAGGATCAGGGACGCCAAACTTAAACGCGTAAACCCACAACTCGCAAAAAAGAAACCTGCATTATTTCTTCAGCCGATGCGAAACTGGCATTTATATTCCGAGTTTAAGAACGGCGTGAATGTTGGCGGCGCCATTCAGTACGTAAGGCTTTTTGGCATTATCGGTGTATTTGTATTGCTGCTGGCCTGTATTAATTTTATGAACCTGAGTACGGCCCGCAGTGAGAACCGCGCGAAGGAAGTGGGCATCCGCAAAACAGTCGGATCTCTCCGCAGACAATTGATTGCCCAATTCTTCAGCGAGTCTGTACTGACCGCTTTTTTTGCTTTTATATTATCTATTCTCCTGGTGCAGCTGGCGCTTCCTTTTTTTAATGAAGTGGCCGATAAAAAAATGTCTATACTTTGGAACAATCCCCTTTTCTGGCTGATCTGCATGGTCTTTATGTTCCTCACGGGATTGATCGCAGGAAGCTACCCCGCATTTTATTTATCTTCCTTCAAACCGGTGAAAGTACTGAAAGGCACTTTCAAAGCCGGAAGGCTGGCAGCCATTCCACGCAAAGCCCTGGTGGTACTGCAGTTTACGGTTTCGGTCACATTTATCATCGGAACTATTATTGTTTATCAGCAAATCCAATTTGCAAAAAATCGCCCTGTGGGATATGACAGGCGCGGGTTGCTCAGCATACCCCTGATGACAGCGGACATTCACAAGCATTTCAGTGCCGTAAAAGACGAATTGACAAAGACAGGAACCATTGTTTCCATAGCAGAATCACAAAGTCCAACCACGGGCATTTGGAACAGCACCAGCGGGATCAGTTGGCCCGGGAAGGATCCGGGCCTTTCCACCGATTTTGGTGTGGTCTATGCATCGCTGGATTACGGCAAAACCATTGGCTGGGAAATGTCATCCGGCCGAGATTTCTCTAAAGACTTTGTCTCCGACTCTTCAGCATTGATCCTGAATGAAGCCGCTGTCCGATATATGGGATTGAAAAATCCTGTGGGAGAGACCATCACCTGGTGGGGAAAGTCATATACGGTCATAGGCGTGGTAAAGGATATGGTCATGACCTCTCCTTATGCATTACCAAGCCCGGTTGTTTTTGGTTTGTCTGATGAAGGCGGAAACGTCGCCATCATCAGGATAAATCCTGCCAAGGGTACCAAGGAAGCATTAGCTAGTATTGAAACGGTCTTCAGAAAATTCAACCCGGATCAGCCTTTCGAATACCAGTTTACGGACGAAGATTATGGCAGGAAATTTTTTAATGAAGAACGCATTGGCAAGCTCGCCAGTTTCTTTGCCTTTCTCGCCATTGCCATTTCTTGTCTCGGCCTGTTCGGATTGGCCTCTTTTATGGCAGAGCAGCGTACGAAGGAAATCGGTGTGCGCAAAGTATTGGGCGCTACACTGTTTAATGTCTGGAATTTATTGTCCAGGGATTTTGTGTTCCTGGTGACCCTTTCTTTTTTTATTGCCATGCCACTTGCTTATTATTTAATGTATAACTGGCTGCAGAATTATATATACCACACACCATTGTATTGGTGGATCTTCGCCGGTACAGCGCTTGGCGCATTGATCATCACGATTTCCGTGGTCAGTTTCCAGGCAATCCGCGCAGGGCTTTCGAACCCAGTAAGAAGCCTGCGTTCCGAGTGACTTGTCCTGCCGGCAAACGCGTACCTCGTACGCCGAAGCCTTGGCGAAGGCGTACCATTTTCCCGTGATTTTCGAATGTCTTCTCGCATATCCCTGTTTCGGGGGATGCAATTCATCACGTCGTTATATACTTTCAGGGATTATTACACTTTCAAAAAAAATATTTTTTATGAAAAGGATTTCCCTGTTGTCGATTATAATTATGCTGATGCTGGTTGTATACGGCTGTATCAAGACCAGCGACCTAATGCCCAAGCTCCCGCCGGATACTGACCCCGCTATAACCGAACCGGGTACACCCGTAGGAGATATGGTGAGTAAGGCCATCGGGAAAGACGGTGGCTCTATTTCCTCTGCCGATGGAAATGCGGAGTTGATCTTTCCTGCCGGCGCTTTGGATGCTGCCACGACGATCAGTGTGCAACCCATTTCCAACACCGCTCCAAACGGTTTCGGGAATGGTTATAGCTTTTTACCGGAAGGGATCAAGTTTCTCCAACCGGTCATCCTGAAATTTCATTATACGGCGGATAACCTGGCGTCAACCCTGGCCGGTTTAATGGGTATTGCGTTCCAGGATAGTATCGGCGCCTGGTACAGAGTAAATAATTGTGCCAATGATACCGTCAACAAGATCATTTCAGCCCCGATCAAGCACTTCAGTAAATGGGCACCCTTCGATATGCTTCATATTAATCCATCGCGACTGACCCTGGGCGTCGGCAAGAGCATCAACCTGGGGGTCGAAATGGTCGGCTCCGACGATGAGGTGGTCGAACTCAAGGGCGGTGATGAAGTGGCTCCGCTGAGCGGAAAAATAACCAATAAAAAAATTGTCTGGGCCGCTAATGGGGTCGTCAATGGGAATTCCAGTTTCGGTACACTGGCTGCAAGTTCGACCACTGTCGCCACGTTCACGGCGCCTGCAAAAGTTCCATCGGCTAACCCGGTTGCTGTAAGCGCAACCATTGACAACCATTTTAAATACGAAGGCAAGAGCTATAATAATGTCCAGTTGATCTCCAACATTCGTATCGTTGACGTCGAAGTGTACCTGTTGGAAATGAAAATACTGGACACGGTACTTAACTACGATCCCGATGTCATGGTCGTTTGGGATTCGGTGAGTATGAAGATCACCGTCCGGGATACCGTTGTGACCATTTCAGAAATTACCAATTTCCCGTCCAGTGCAAATCCTGCTCAATTAGTATATACCCACGATGCACATTATTTTGTTCCCGATCCGGTTGGTGAAATTAATGTGACCGGTGCGAGCGGAAAGATAGGGCCCTATGCCTACAATACCGGACCGGATGGAAGATTATTGGCTTTGAACTTTACCCATAGCGGAACCCATGACCCCAAGCTCAGGTATACCGCTGAAAATAACTATGAAGACTTTTCGGGAGGCGATTCCAATCCGGGATACCCAACGTCCTGGGCATTTGAAATACTGCCCGATGGTGACGTGGGAGAATATGTGCTGCCGCTGAATGGTATCCTGGAAAAAGTTGTTGATGTCAAACTTACCCTGCAGAAATAGATCTCTTTTAACCGTTAAACCTTAGCGTGTTGTTGAAGCAGGAGAAAAACCCTGGCACCAGCCGGGGTTTTCTATTTCAGTAGTGCGTGGTTGACCTACATTTTTTTCTTTGTAGAATCAGCGGGGCCCTGCATGGTTGGTTGGGGCATACTGCTCATCATTTTCATCACATCCGCGGGCTCCATCAGAGTCCAGTGTTCCACTGCTTTGCCGTCCTTGAATTTTGCTACTTCAAGCCCTTTCATATCGAATTTATCCCCGGCTTTATGGCCTGCGCCATCCGTTTTGTACTCACCCGTAAAACGCGCCCATGACATCGCATAATCATCGTCGGCCAATTCTTTGATGATTTCCGTTTTTTGGTTATTCATGTCGGCCACCATTTTTTCAAATTCTGACTTCATGTTGTCAAGCCCCTTTATATCGCCGTTTGGCCCTGCATGGTCTACAGCATCGCTGGCAATATAGTCACCCAGCTTGCTGAAATCCTTGGTTTCAAAAGACTTTGTAATGGCACGCATGGCATCCAGGTTTTTTTGTGCTGCCGCTGAATGGCCGCTTTCGCTTTTGTTACTACATGATATTAAATAACAACTACAAGCGACAACAAGCATCGAAAGATAATTTTTCATACATTTTCGTTTTGGTTATTAGCCGGAGAAGATATTGAAAATATTGATAAAGATCAAAAAAAGGGACTGCCTTTTCACGCCTTATCAAATTGTGATAAGTTGAGTTTCGGATCTAGTCTTTCATTTGAGCCAAGCACCTCATCCCAGGCCATTTCTTTTCGCGATGCCGCAGCCGATCTTCCCAATATGGCGGTAAGCGTGGAGTCTGCTCCTGAACGGGTCTCATTAAGGTAGTTTCCCGATTCAATACTTTTAATAAAAGCGATCTCCTTGTTTGCATCCGCGTCATAAAGCGATGACAGGAAAACACCCGAAGCTTTTTGTTGGGGCGTCAGTTCTATATCGCCCTTGGCAATCCCTGAATCCCATGGATTGTCTCCATTGATAAATACGCCTCCGCTATAATGTGCTTCGGCGATGCCTTTTGTCCCGACGAACCGGCAGCAGACATCACCGAAATGCGGACCGACCTGCGTGGAGTGGATGCTGACGTTGACATTGTCGGGATATTGGTAAAGCACCTGGTAATTGTTCCAGGTATCGCCGACATCCGGGCCTCCTTTTTTTCCGCCGCTGCCGGTTGCGCTTACCGGGTGCCCTTTCAGCGCCCAGTTACAAACATCAAGCATATGTATCCCCTGGTCCAGCAATATTCCACCAGACAGGGCCTGGAAATGATAATGGTTGCGTATCCGGAATTCATCGTCCGAAACATTCCTGAAAGGATGTATTTCCGTTCCTGATGAGAAATAATACAGCTGCACCGTGATCAGGTCACCAATATCGCCTCGCTGGATCCGTTTAGTCATGTCAACATAAGGCGTAGCATGCCGGATCTGAAAACCGATGACCACGCTTTGTTTTCCATTTAATTTTTCACCAATTTGCTGCACCTTTTTGCATCCGGCGACATCAGGCGCGACAGGTTTTTCACAATACACATGTTTTCCCGCGGCAACTGCCGCTTCAAGGAAGCCGGGATGCGTATAGGCTGGCGAAGAGATGAGCACGGCATCCACATCTTTATTCTCCAACAGCTTCAGATAGGCTGTTGAACCCTGATATACGTTTGATGGATTTATTTCAGCAAATCCCTTGCTGGCGTTTAACCGATTTAGCTTAGGCCTCGCCGTTAGCAATTTATCCTCAAAAAGATCCGCCATGGCAGTGATATTGGTATTGGTGTTGGCTGAAATGGAGGAGATGACCGCGGTACCCCGGCCTCCGCATCCGATGATCCCGATCCGGATGGCAGTGTTGTTCCTTGTGCCAAAAACGATCCCCGGTTTTAAAATGGTAAATGCTGAAATGGCAGCTGCATTTTGGATAAACGATCTTCTTTTCATATTGCAAGGTTATGTCCGGACTCCGGTTTGTTGAACGAATGCGATGCGGGATTAAGATAACGGATACAGAATAAAAAACAAAATTTAGTTGTGATGATGGGCTCCCGATGAATGGAATGATATCAATAAAAATTATTTTTGCCGGGAGAAATCCTTCACACCTACGTTATAACACAGGAAAATGACTACGATATGACAAAGAACCGTGAAACACCAATTGAAATAAGCAAAGAGGAATTCAGAAGGATGGGTTACCAGCTCATCGATTCGATTTCAGACTTCTTCGATACGATCGAAAAAAAGCCCGTTACTACCGGAGCATCGGCCAAACTATTGCAGGAAATGATCGGCACTGCTGCTTTGCCGGAACGGGGCAGACCAGCAGATGAAATACTTGCCAAAGCCACAGACCTGCTGCTTAGCCATTCGCTGCTCAATGGCCACCCTAAATTCCTGGGCTATATCACTTCATCTCCCGCTCCGCTGGGCGCCTTAGCTGATCTGCTCGCAGCTGCCGTTAACCCGAATGTTGGCGCACAAATATTGAGCCCCATGGCAACGGAAATTGAAAAGCAAACCGTGCAATGGCTGGCGGAATTTATTGGCGTTTCTCCTGGCTATGGTGGCCTGTTAGTCAGCGGCGGCAATATGGCCAACTTCACTGCCTTTTTAGCTGCACGAACAGCTAAAGCACCTCATTCCCTAAAAGAAGATGGCATCGCAGGCTCAGCTTCGGGATTGATGATCTATTGTTCAAAAACCACGCATACGTGGATAGAAAAGGCATCCGTTCTGTTTGGTCATGGATCAAAATCCATCCGTTGGATAGAAACGGATGCCGATAATAAAATGGACTGCGCCCTTTTAGAAACCAGCATTAAAAACGATCTTAAAGAAGGCTACCGGCCATTTATTGTTGTCGGTACGGCAGGCGATGTCAGCACGGGTGTTGTAGATGATCTACAGGCCATTGCAGCGATATGCAAGATGTATGATCTATGGTTTCATATTGATGGTGCATATGGAATTCCTGCCGCCGTCGTACCGGAATGGAAAGCATTATTTGAAGGCATCAGGGAAGCCGATTCGATAGCCCTCGACCCGCACAAATGGTTGTATAGTCCGCTTGAAGCGGGTTGTACGCTGGTAAAAAACCCAAAGCACCTGACCGATACTTATAGCACGCATCCGGCATATTATAATTTTAGTAGTCATGAGGAATCGCCGGTCCGGAATTATTATGAATACGGACTACAAAATTCCCGCGGTTTCAGGGCATTAAAGGTTTGGTTGATCTTACAGCAGGTCGGAAGAAGCGGCTATATTAACATGATCAACGAAGACATTCAACTGTCCAGGTTCTTTTTTGAACTGGCTAAACACCATGAAGAACTTGAGGCGGTCACACAAAACCTCAGCATCACCACGGTAAGATATATTCCTATTGACCATGTCCCAAATAAAAAAGATCAGGAAGTCTATCTGAATACATTGAACGAAGCATTGCTTAATGCATTACAACAAGGCGGTGAAGTGTTTTTATCCAATGCCATTGTAAAAGAAAAATATTGTTTAAGGGGTTGCATTGTCAATTTCAGGACTTCAAAAAAGGATATAGAAGAGATGATTGAGATCATCGTCAGGGAAGGCAGAACAGTGCATAAAAAACTTCAAACCAAATAGGCCTATTTCATTTCTTTTTCGAAACATACGCTGTTTTCGATCCCCGCATATTGTCCATAGTTTGGGGTGATTTTGTATCCACTCTTTTTGTAAAGGGAGATGGCTTCAGGTTGTCTTTTTCCTGTTTCCAATACGCACTTTTTGTAGCACAATTCAGCCGCCCATATTTCCAATTCCTTCAGCACTTTGCTGGCAATCCCTTGTCCCCTTCCGGAGGGCACGGTATACATGCGCTTAACCTCCATGCTGTTTGGAGCGTATTCTTTGATCGCACCGCAACCCATTGGCTGACCATCCTCATAAGCAACAACTGCATACCTGATCTTGTCGATCTTGTTGAATTGGGCGTAAAAGGAGTGGTCGCTACCGTCTCTTTGGGCCAGATCGGCATCTAGCCGTTTTACCAGCTCAATAAAGTCGTGATGGTCTGAATCGGTTCGTACTACGTTAGTCATGATAATCGTTTGTTATTGCTGAAATTCAATCCCCGGAAAGGTCTTTAAGCCCTTGCAAATTACAAAAATGCCCATTTTGGGAAGTCAATTGCGGTCTTCTTATCCCTGATCAACATATATAAGTGTATACTCTTAAAATAAATGTAAACACTTAGCGTTTATTTTAATGCGAAAATGAAATCCATTATCCTCAAGAACCAGGGCACGGTGCATATCTACAGGTCTTTTGTCATAGCGATCCTATTATTTTGCGGGATCGCTCAAGAGAGCATCGGACAAACACATGTACAAACCACGACCCTGTTTCAGACCGGCACCGCAGCAAACATTGCCAAGGCCTTTACAGCTTCAAGTACCACCGGAAATTTAATCGTCGTTCATCTGGATTGGGATGGACAAACCCGGAGCATTACGTCTGTGACAGACAATAAAGGAAATAGTTATACAAGAATAAACGGACCGACGAACTGGAACGGTCCTAATTACCGAGCGGAACTATGGTACGCGTATAACATAACAGGCGGTGGTGCAGCCATAACGGTCACCGGTCATCTTTCAGGCGCCCCCATCAGTTTTTCACAAATTTATATCAGCGAATATTCAGGTATTGTTACGGCGAATCCCCTCGAGCAGAACGCTGTTGCCACAGGCAATTCCGCTGCCGTCAGCAGCGGAGCCAAAACCACAACATATACCAATGAATTGATTTATGGTGCAAGCATAGGCGCCTCGGGCGTGCTAACCGTTGGCGGAGGATTTACCAGTCGCTCAACAGCTAATAGCAACATCGTAGAAGACAAAAATGCGGCTGCCATTGGTTCATACAACGCTGCGTTTACCAGTGCTTCTGGAAATTGGGTCGCCCAAATGGCTACTTTCATTTCTACCAGCAGCCTACACATTTTGCCTATTGAGCTTTTGTCTTTTACCGCACAATGTAACCATGGCCAGATTAACTTGACGTGGATCACCGCATCGGAATCGAACAATGATTATTTTAGCATCGAACGAAGCGCAGACGGCGAGCACTGGAACCCTATTGGAACAGTTAAGGGAGTGGGCAATTCGTCCGTAAATCAAACCTATTCATTTACGACAGATCAAACAACAGATGCAACCTCCTATTTCCGTTTAAAGCAGGCTGACCTGGATGGCAAACTCAAATATTTCAACATCGTCCGTGTCAATCCCTGCGATGAGGATTTGACCGGATTAAGTATCTATCCCAATCCTTCTAATGGAAGATCGCTTCATGGCAGGATCCATCTTAAATCGACTGAAGCGTATTCGATAGTGATTTTTGATCGCTTCGGGAAACTGGTCTCCCGATTTGAATCGGTTCTCCCGGAATTTAACATCAACTTCCTGCAGGTTCTTCAGCCGGGCGTTTATTACGCGAGATTTACTTCGGCGGGGTTTTCCAAAGTGAAAAGTTTTTTGGTCTCTGATTGATCTTCTTCAATTTGTTAACTCAGTCATCTTTAATTGCATGATTGCGGTCATTGTCGCCGCCAACACGAGTTTCATTCTTGCCTCGAAACTCCTGGGCATCCACACAATATTCTTATTCATTCCCAATGCGCCACTCCCACGATATTGAAGCGCAGCAAGCGATTGTCCGTTTTCAATAAAGATATAGCCTGCTGCGCTCAGTGAAAAAGGGCTGGAAGCATTGGAAGCGTTTTTATCGGAGCTGGAAGGAACAATAAAAATCCTTCTTTCTCCATTCGTTAGAAAAGCGTCGTAATTCCCAAGGCTGTCCTGACCTTTGGCTACATGCAGCAACAAGGCCCATGTTTCGCTGGTATCTCTGTTGACGGTAATAAAAGCGGTGAAATTCCTGGACTCGTTTACCTGTTCATTATTCCCCCAGGAAAAATGAGGAAGCAATTCAATTTGTTGAAGGGACTGAACCAAAATATTGTTTGCTGCATTTACTCTGGCTGAATCAGCCAGTTGATTGGTTAACACAAAAGAAAATTTCTGCGCGGTTTTACTTTCTGTTTTGGTATTAAAAAAATTCCCGGTGGAACTGCTCGTTGTCCAACCAGACTTGCTGGAAACAACAGCATATTCACCAAAACTCATCTTCCACATCTTGCCCAGGCCCTGTCCTCCCATCTTTACATTTAGCTTTTCAGCCTGGGCAGTGAGGCTGTCACTGATTACAATGTTTTTTTGTGCGTTGGTAAGCCCTGCTATTCCGAGCAAAGCAAGGAGATATAGTGTAAAGGGGTTGACAGACATAAAAGGGGTTTCTGTACCAAGTTACCAAATTTTTACTTCGGCAGCCTTCACATTAAAATCTTAAATTGAATTGCGCCAATTGCTTTTAACCTTTAATGATCACTTTAATATGAGCCGTTTTTTGCTTCTCCTTATTTCGTTTGGTTTAATGGCAGGATTTCCCGCGACGAGACCCGCCGGTCCCAACAGCATTTTTGCGAATCCGGAAGCCAAGCCGCTTCCCCGCATTGCAATAGCCGGCCTGGGAATAGAGTCGAGTACTTTTTCTCCGGCATTGACTGATGAAGAAGCCTTTCACGCAAAATACGGGGCTGATGTTTTCTCCCTGTATCCTTTTTTATCGGTTGACTCGCCGCTTCGAAAACAGGCAATCTGGATTCCTGCCCTGGAGGGTCATGCCCTGCCCGGAGGCGCGGTGACGCGTGCTGCATACGAATCGCTGGTCGGCAAAACGCTTGATTCACTCAGAAAGAACGGACCATACGATGGCCTGTATTTCGACATTCATGGCGCCATGAGTGTGGTTGGACTGGATGATCCGGAAGGAGATTTTATTGCCAGGATCCGTAAGGTGGTTGGAAAGGCGACGATTATTTCCACTTCCATGGACCTGCATGGGAATGTTTCCTGGCGCCTGGCGGAAAATACGGATCTCATCACCTGCTACCGGATGGCACCACACGAAGATGCCATGGAAACAAGGCAACGTGCCGCACAGAACCTGATCGACCGCATAAAAAACGGGAAGGGAAAACCTGCCTTCAAAGCATATATCGCAATACCCGTACTGTTGCCCGGCGAAAAGACCAGCACAAGAATTGAACCCGGAAAGGGCATCTATAAAGCGGTGGCGCCTGCTGCTGCCCAACCGGGAATCATTGACGCCGCTATCTGGATCGGCTACGCCTGGGCCGATGAACCGCGTAACCATGCCGTCGTGATGGTTACCGGTGATGATAAACAAAAAGTAATGCAAACGGCAGAACAACTCGCACATCGTTTTTGGGATGCCCGGTCCGCCTTTGCTTTTGTAGCACCGACAGCAACGCTGGACCAATGTTTTGACAGTGCATTGGCGAGCCATAAACATCCGTTCTTCATCAGCGATATGGGAGACAATCCGACGGCAGGAGGTGCAGGTGATGTCACCTGGACATTGACACAGATCCTTTCCCGCCCCGAATTCAAAACCACGAACGGTCCTTCATTGATCTATGCATCCATTCCGGGACCGGAACTTGTTGCAAAAGCGATAACCGCAGGCATCAACGGCCAGGTGGACGGCGAGGCAGGTGCAAAAGTAGATGCACGATACGCTCCGCCGGTCCGGATTGCCGGAACTGTCGAGTCTATTGTGTATGGAGATACAGACGCTGAAGTGGAAGTGGTCGTTCGCGTGGGAACCGTGCATGTGATCGTTACGAAAAAGCGTAAGCCTTATCACTATGAAATGGATTTCACCAGGCTGGGGCTTAATCCACGCAAAACAGATATCGTCGTGGTGAAGATCGGTTATCTTCAACCTGAGTTGTATGCCATGAGAGCTGACTGGATCATGGCGCTTACTCCGGGAGGCGTTGATCAAAACCTGGAGCGGCTGCCCTATAAAAGAATTCAGCGGCCCATGTTTCCGTTCGACAAAGACATGCCTGATCCCGACCTTTCGGCCAGGATTGTGCCATCATCCGATGAGCTAAAATGATAACTTTCCCCTTTCATAACAAATATGTATATTCGAATATCGTTTCTTGAATAAGTATTTGCAGGGCTGAATTACCTTTATAAATCAGGGTGCCGTATGAATTCCTTAACCAGGATTAAATCTGCTTTAACTACTTTTTCAATACCCGGCCTTTCCATCAGAAAGCAGCTGCCTCTGTTAATTTGCATCTTACTCGTCATCATCATTTCGCTATTTGGCGCCATCGCTTATATCGGTATCAGGCGTACCGCTTTGTCCGTCGGGCGCGAGCGGCTGCAAAGTATTACCGATGAACTGGTCACCCTATTTCAGCAATCCACGCAGGCACTGACTACGGCGACCCAGGCAGTCGGGAACCAGCCGGAGGTTGTACACTTCCTGGTCACCCGTAATCCGGATTCGGCCGCCACTGCACTGGGGGCCATGAAGAAATTAACACTGGATTCGCTGACAGTATTAGTAGATCTGCAGGACAGCAGCGGACAAGGCCTGCTTTCTACCGGAAAGAAAAGCATCCAGTCAAAAGCCGGCCTGATCGCTTCCTTAGAAATCTCAACTGTAAAACCATTACAGGCCTTGGTTGGAAAAATCTATACCCTCGGAGATTCGATGTATTTCCCTGTGATAGCAACAATATCCAAAGACAAGAAAGCCATAGGATATATTATACGCTGGCGTTTGTTGACCGCGACTCCACAAGTCATCGCACAATGGTCCCAGTTGATTGGCACCAATGCAACGATTCACTTTGGCAATGCGGATGGTAGCTTTTGGACGGATGTGATGAAGCCCATAACAGGTCCCCCGCTAAACGAATACAAGGCCGGGGAAATAATGAATTACACCAGGAAAGGCGAGGGCAAAGTGATCTCCATGGCAAAACCACTTGCCGGCACAAAGTGGCTTTTAGGGATTGAAATGTCAGAACAAACCATCCTGGATCCAGCAAAACGTTTCTTGTATTGGGTCATCGCGATCGGCGCTGTATTACTGACGGTGGGCATCGTCATTGCCTGGCAGATCAGTCGCAACATCACCGGCCCGCTCAATCAGCTGATGCAGGCTACCAGCGCCATTGCGGCCGGCGATCATTCATCACCGGTTACCATCAACAGGCAAGATGAACTCGGCAAGCTGGCCGCATTATTTAATCTGATGTCCCAGCAGGTTCAGCAGGCACGTGTTGAAATCCTGCAAACGAACAGCCAACTGAGGGAGCTTTCTGCACATTTGCAGAATATCCGGGAAGAGGAAAGGTTACACATTGCCCGCGAAATTCATGACGAACTTGGCCAGCAGCTTACCGGGATCAAAATGGACATGGTATGGCTAAAAAAAAGAATTTCTTCCGAAGACCAGGTCGTAAATGAAAAAATAAATACCACCCTTCAATTATTAGATCAAACCATACAAACAGTAAGGAAAATAGCCACCGAACTCCGCCCAAGTATATTAGACGATCTGGGTTTGCTGGAATCACTTAAATGGCAAAGCCAGGAATTTTCAAAAAAGACAGGCTTGCCCGTTGACTTTGATTGCGAAACAATTGAATCAACGATCACGCCCGATATAACCATTGGTTTGTTCAGGATATTCCAGGAATCGCTCACGAATATTACCCGGCATGCCAATGCCAACGGTGTGATGGCATCATTACGATTGGAAAATGATCAAATCATCCTGGCCATATCGGATGACGGAAAGGGATTTGATTCGCGATCAATCGGTCATAAAAAAACATTGGGCCTGCTGGGAATGAAAGAACGGATGATCATGATGGGGGGGACTTATAAAATAGAGAGTCAACCGGGTAAAGGGACCCAGGTAACGGTGATCGTTCCTTTGAAAGCACACGGCTAGTTGTCTTGCATTAAGTAATTTTATCTAATTTGTCTTCTCTAAATACTTAAAACAAGATGACCATAGATTCTGTAAATCCGTTTAACGGAGAAGTCATCAAATCCTACCAGCCACACACAGCCGAACAAGTGAGCGAAATGATCCGTCAAACGCATCATGCCTGGCAAGCCTGGAAAAAGACAAGTTTTGCTGAACGGGGCGGATATATGAATAAAGTCGCACAGGTCCTGCGACGCCGGAAAAACGAACTGGCAGAACTGATGGCCATTGAAATGGGCAAGAACCTCACTGGGGGACTGGCGGAGATAGAAAAATGCGCTGTATCCTGCGAATATTTTGCCAAACATGCGGAAGCCGCGTTACAGGATGAACTAATTAAGACGGATGCTTCCAAAAGTTATGTCAATTTTCAGCCAATCGGCGTCATCCTCGCCATCATGCCCTGGAACTTCCCGTTCTGGCAAGTGTTTCGTTTTCTCGGACCTGCGTTGATGGTAGGCAATTGTGCAGTGCTGAAACATGCGTCGAATGTTTTTGGCTGTGCCGTCGAGATTGAGAACATCATTAAAGAGGCAGGATATCCCGAACATGTTTTTCAAACCCTGCTGATCGGCAGCAGTAGCGTGGATGCGGTCATCGCGAATCCGCTGATCCAGGCGGTAACACTGACAGGGAGTGTAGCGGCTGGAAAAAAAGTTGCGCAAAAAGCCGGATCACTGATCAAGAAATCCGTATTGGAACTTGGTGGAAGCGATCCTTATATCGTGCTGGAAGATGCCGACATCGAATGGGCAGCCGAAACCTGCACGAACAGCAGGCTCATCAACAGCGGACAGAGCTGCATCTCCGCCAAACGGCTGATCGTGGTTGAACCCGTGGCGAAACAATTTATTGAACTGCTGACCAGAAAAATGGCAGCCAAAGTCATGGGTGATCCGCTTGACCCGAAATCAGATATCGGTCCACAGGCACGCGCTGACCTGCGTGATGAATTGCACAGGCAGGTCCAGGACAGCATAAAAAAAGGAGCAACCTGTATTTTGGGTGGAACAATCCCTCCTGGCAATAACGCCCTATACCCGCCCACGATCCTGACCAATGTAAAAAAAGGAATGCCGGCTTATGATGAGGAATTGTTTGGTCCGGCCGCGGCCGTCATCATCGCAAAAGATGAAGAAGATGCGATAGCCATTGCCAATGATTCTGAATTTGGATTAGGGGCGGCAGTATTTACAAAAGATGTGGCACGCGGAGAACGCATTGCAGCAACGCGGTTGCAGGCCGGCGCTTGTTTTGTGAATTCTTCTGTCAAGTCCGATGCCAGTTTGCCCTTTGGGGGCATTAAGGAATCGGGCTATGGACGTGAACTGGGGGTTTATGGATTTAAGGAGCTGGTGAATATTAAAACAGTTTACGTGAAATAGGAACATCCTGGATTTTATGATTTATACAAATCCCCATTGAGATAGCTCAGGTATCTTTGGAATGAACAATCCCACATTCATGGTAAACATCAGAAAAGTGTTGTTGACGATTTGTTTGTTGAAAGCGTGCTTTGCACAAGTTCTTGCCCAATTCAAACCGGGCAAATCAATTTATACCCAGAAAATAGAAGATACCGCCGGGATCTATTTCACACCGGCTAATTTTAATATTCAAACCGATGGCAAGACGGATGTATCTGATCAATTGCAATCAGCGATCAATCAGTTAAAGAAGGATAAAAATTTTGGCATCTTGTTTATCCCGGAAGGCATCTATGCAATATCAAAGACCATCTATGTGCCTGCCGCCATCCGTTTGATCGGTTATGGAAAACACCGGCCTGTTATCGTGCTAAAGAAAAATTCTCCCGGATTTCAACTGGAGAATTCCAAAGACAAAGGCCGGGCTGCTTATATGTTTTGGTTCACCAGCAGTATGACGGACTCCAGTGGTACGGTGCATGATGCAGGAGCAGGCACTTTTTACAGTGCCTTATCCAATATTGATATTAAGATGGAGGATGGAAACCCCGCTGCTGTTGCGCTGAGAACCCATTTTGCGCAGCACAGTTTTATTGCGCACTGCAATATTGATATAGGAACAGCAAAAGCCGGACTCTTTGATGTCGGCAATATGATCGAGGATGTTCGGTTTTTCGGCGGTGACTACGGAATCTATACTACAAAGGCTTCTCCCGGATGGCAGATCATGATGCTGGATACTTATTTTGAAGGACAAAGGAAAATGGCGATCAAAACACAGCAGGCCGGATTTACCATCGTCAGGATGCAGGTTAAGCATTCGCCTTCTGTACTACAGGTGGACTCGAATTACTGGGAAAAGATCATGATGCAGGACTGCGTGTTTGACAACATAACCGGGCCCGCTATCAAACTGAGCAATGAGGGCAACGCCAACATGCAACTGAATATCCGCAACCTGGTTTGCCGGAAAGTTCCTGCCTTGCTCAAATTCCCGAAATATGACAGCACGATAAAAGCGCCCGCTGAGATATTTACCGTACAGCGCCTGGTATACGGACTTCAGATGGAGGATGTGGATCAGGAAGCAACCTTCAAAATGATTTATGAAGCGGTTCCCTTACGTAATATGCCGCCGGTTGCTGAAAGCGATATTCCTGAGCTTCCAGCCATGAGCGAATGGGTAAATCTGAAAACAGCCGGAGCGGTCGGCGACGGTTTGACCGACGATACCAAGGCGATCCAGCAGGCGATCAATCAACACCAGGTGATTTATGTACCACAAGGTTCTTATAGAATTTCAGAAACGCTTAAATTAAAACCCAATACTGTTTTAATAGGTCTTCATCCTATGGCAACCCATTTTGCGCTGGCAGAAGATGCGCCCGGCTTTGGCGGTTTTGGCGGACCAGTTGCCATGCTGGAGGCCCCGGCAGGTGGCACGAATATCATATCCGGCATTGGCCTGTATACAGCAAAGAACAACAACCGGGCGGTAGCCTGTAAATGGATGGCCGGAGAAAAGTCCATGGTCAATGATGTGAAATTGATCGGCGGGCACGGCACGATGAATCCCGGACCTAAGCTCGGTTGGAAATGGGAAGAAAGAAAACAAACCGACCGCCGATCGAACGACAGAACGGACCCGGCCTGGGATACACAATACTGGAGTTTATGGGTAACCAATACAGGAGGCGGAATTTTCAAAAATATATGGTCCGCCAGCACCTATGCGGCTTCGGGATTCTATGTAAACAATACCAGCACCCGGGGCAGGATTTACGCGCTGTCGGTGGAGCACCATGTTCGCAATGAAGTGCGGTTCAAAGACGTGGCTAACTGGAATGTATACGCGCTGCAATTGGAAGAAGAAAGCCAGGAAGGCTCCGAATGCCAGCCATTGGAAATAGCATCCTGCAGGGATATGCGTTTTGCAAATCTGTACATGTTCCGTGTGATCAGGATGAAAGTGCCTTACCCATATTCAGTGCGCAGCTGGGATTGCAGCAATGTTGAATTGCTGAATGTCCATAACTATAGCCAGATCAAATATACTACGGACAACCCCCTGTATGATATCAATACAGGTATTGAGGTACGGCCCACCGAGCTATCGCGTTTACTCATCACCGGCAGCGCAAAAAAACTGGCAACTGAAAATGCCTCCGGTCCTGTGCAACTCCTGGCAAAGGGTTTTGAGTTTGCCATCGGACTATGCAGCGATTCAAAGGGTAACTTATATTTCGCCGAACAACGAAAGAAACGCATTTACAAGTGGTCCGCAGTCTCACAGTCACTTCAATTGTTGTCCGACTTCCCCTGGGAACCGCTTTCATTGGCATGCGATTCAAAAGACAACCTGCTCGTGGTGTTCCGGTACAATCCCCAGCCGGGTTTTATCGTCAATGGCAAAGAAGAACATTTTGAAAATCCGCCGGATGCCGGAGGTTCTTCTTTTAGCGCCTGGGGAAACTCGGGTTTTGCAACAATGGTATATGCTGTTGATCCTGGAAATCCCGAAGAGACCATTCAAAAACTTGACATGAGACCGATGGGATCGGTGACCGGGATTTATAAAGCCCTCTACCCTTCCAATCGCTGGCGCGACTACCATGACTTTAACAAGATATCGGTGGCCCGGAACGATTCATGCTGGGTGGCACCGGATGGAAAAACAATCATCCCGGTATGTTATGACCTCGCAAGATCATGCGCGCTGGCAGAAGCGTTTCCGGGAAAAAGGTTTATTGCCGTGGATGAATATGATAAACGCACGGTGACCTGCGACGTGGATAGCCAGGGCTATCTTTCCAATTTGAAATATTTCGCTGAAAAAGGAGAATTCAATGCCGTGGCCGATAACCAGGGGAATGTGTGGGTTGCCGATGGGGAGATTTACAGGTTCGATGCTGAAGGAAAGCAAACGCAATTCATTCCTGTTCCCGAGAGGCCATCATCACTGGCCTTTACCGGATTGGACGGCAAGACCATGTATTTCACCGGGCGAAACGCTTTATATCGTATACGGATACACTTTTAGTGAGTCTTATTGAAGAAGCGATCCGACCCGAACAAAAGCAAAAAAAATGAGTTATATATACTATGGAAATCGGAATCGATAGTTTCGCCGCCATGTTTAGTGGCAATAGCAGTAAATCCATAAGCGATGAGGATGCACTGGCCCAATTGCTTGACAGGATAGAATATGCAGATCAGGCCGGTCTCGACGTATTTGGCATCGGCGAACATCACCGAAAAGGTTTTCTTGATTCAGCGCCCACGTTGATTTTGAGTGCCGCCGCCGCCCGTACAAAACGCATCCGCCTCACGAGCGCGGTTACCGTGCTGAGCGCTGCCGACCCGGTAAGGGTATTTCAAAATTTTGCCACGCTGGACCTGATTTCGCGCGGACGGGCTGAAATGGTGGTGGGACGTGGTTCATTCATAGAAGCTTTTCCATTGTTTGGCTATAAACTCGAGGATTATGATGAATTGTTTGCGGAGAAACTTGACCTGCTGCTAAACATCCGCGAAAACGAACTGGTGACCTGGTCAGGTAAATTTCGTCCGGCCCTAAAGAACCAGCCTGTCTATCCAAGACCGTTGCAGCATCGCATTCCAATTTGGGTGGGTGTAGGCGGTACTCCCGAATCTTTTATTCGTGCCGGCATGCTCGGGCTGCCGCTGATGGTGGCCATCATAGGTGGCCAGACAAAACAGTTTCGCCCGCTGGTGGATCTTTACCGGCAGGCAGGAAAAAAAGCGGGCTTCCTGCCGGAACAATTGAAAGTGGGCGTGCATTCTTTGGGTTATGTCGCCAACAGCACGCGGGAAGCGTTGGATGATTTTTACCCTGGCTACGCCGAATCCATGACCAAGGTTGGTAAAGAACGCGGCTGGCCGCCCATGACAAGAGGAAGGTTCGAAGCTCAGATGGGACCCGATGGCGCGTTGTTGGTTGGTAATCCTGAAGAGATCGCCGAAAAGATCATCCGCCATGCTGCCGCACTTGGCGGCATTTCCAGGTTTACTTTTCAGATGGATAGCGCAGAATTGCCGCATGAAAAACTGATGCAATCCATTGAATTGGTCGGTACGCGTTTAAAGCCCCTGGTTCTTCAAATGGCCACAGCACCGAAATAAATTCGTCCGGTTAGTTCTTAGCCATTATTTCAATCCAAAATCATATACTTTGGGGCTTGCCCCTCCATATACAGCATTGGCGCCCGCATACATAAAACCATATTCACCCGCTTCGAGATTGGTTTCAAAATACAGTTCATAAATACCTTTTTCAAGCTTTCTAAATTTAAATGTGCGTTTGTATTTGTCATCAATCCCCTGTGCGTTTTCGTAAGCGTTACCTGCTGCTGTGGTTACTGCCCGCGCATTTTTTACCTGGGTATCAAACTTGACCAGTAAAAATTCGTTCGGACTGCTCACACCTGAAAACCAGCTGGGGGCTTGGCTATTGAGGCTTTTATGTTCCGTATCAAAATAAAAATAAAACATCGGCTGCTTGCTTTTGAATTGAATATTCGCTTCTGAGCCGCTCACGGTCATCACTTTGGTTGACTTTCCAAATCCATAAGTAAAGTGCCTTGACCAGTTATTGCTTTTTGACTGAGAAAATACCGTAGGATCTATTTCATGTAGGGCATTGTCATCATAATAATAAATACCGCTACCCTCCTTCTTAAGCAGAGCAACAGCCGCAGATGAATTCGGACCTGATCCGTGCACCGCTGGTTCCGGCGAAGGCCCCGAAGTGGTTACAGCCGGTTTCTCCGTCGCGGCGGCGGCAGTTGAACTCGTTTTTTGAGTTGTGTTACCCGACACCTTGGCCATCATCGCATCGATGACATCTGCATCAACGCCGCTTTTTTTGAGACTGATCAGCGATTTGGTATCTGTTGCAAACTTGCAGTCAGAACTTTCGATCTTGCTGAGGATGGTCTTCTTGCTCATTCCCGCCTGCGTAAGATCCACTATCGATTTGTTGCTTAGCACTTCACCACTTTGTGCTGATGCCATAATCCCGCAAAGACAAATCAATAATGATGTAATGAAAGATTTCATAAAAAAGCTTTAGAAAATGAAGAAAAATCAGGACAATTGATTCATCATGGGAATGCCTTCACGGGGACTCAGTATTTGCGGCAGCTAGAGATCGCCTTTCGTGAAGTTATACTTTTCTTTATATCTTTTGAAAAAAGCGTGACAGAAAATGTTGAAGTATAAACAAAAAAAGGAAAATTTCAGGGAGCTGTACATATCATCAACTTTTGTAATTTTATTGCTTAACCGATTATTATGGACTCGATTGAACTAAAGAACCTACAGGCGCCATTAAAAGACAAATACAGATCCGAACCGGCCTCCGCGCTGATTACCTTAAAAGCTGAAGGAAAAATTGGCGAAGGCATTTCCTGCTCGGTTGAGACAGGCCGCGCTATGGTGGAGGCCGGACTGCATCCGGCCACCGGCGGCACGGGACTATTGGCCTGCTCCGGAGACCTGCTGTTACAGGCCCTCGTGGCTTGCGCCGGTGTGACCTTGCGAGCTGTAGCTACAGCCATCGGAGTCGACATTAAAGATGGCGTGGTTAAAGCGGCCGGAGATTTGGATTTCAGAGGTACCCTGGGCGTATCTAAAGAAGCTCCTGTCGGATTCAGATCGATAAGACTGGAATTTATTCTTGACAGCAATGCTACCCCGGAACAAATGGAGAGTCTTTCAAAGCTAACCGAAAGGTATTGCGTCGTCTATCAAACGCTCATAAAAGGCGTCAACGTAGAAACGAAATATCATTTGGGAAAATAAACCAAAATACAAAGTCCCGGGCGTATGGGTACGCACCGGGACATGGTTAGAAAATTCATTAGTTTGCCGTCGCCGGACTAATCACTGACCCTACTTCATAAATAGCATTGGCCGGAAAGCCCCCCCTTTTTGCATGTTCCCTGATCAGCTCGATGTTTTCAGCCTTGTATACACAAAATATTTTATTGTCGGTTACGTAGCTCTGTATCCATTGAATGCTAGGGCCCATCTCCTTCAGTACCGTGCAGGAGGTTTGTGAAATGGTCTTTAATTTTTCAGCTGTGAACATGCCCGCCCCGGGTATGTTCCTTTCAATGACATAAGTCTTCATGGACGACGGTTCCTCTTTTTTATTTTTTCCGGCATCAGCGGCGGCAATGGTTTGCGCCATAGAGGCAAAACCGGTTAGGAGAATACATACAATAAGCAGTTGCAGGTGTTTTGAGATCTGTTTCATGATTTAATTTTTTTTTTGAGGAATAGTCAAAGCTACCTGACTGCATGTTGCAGCGCTATAACAATTCAGTCAAAGAATGGTAAATTTAAATCATGCCCGAAGCGGGTCACTGCACTGAACTAAGATAGGCGACCGGCAGAAGGCCGAATTTCTTTTTAAAGCATTTAGTAAAATACGACGGGCTGCTAAAGCCAGTCCCAAAAGCAATTTCTGAAATGTTGCCGGCGTTCTTCCTCAACAATTTCAAGGCCTCTTTCAACCGGTATTCCAAAATAAAAGTATTGGGAGACTCACCGGTAAGCTGGATCATTTTACGATACAACTGAGATTTACTGCAGCCCACCGCTCTGCTCAGACTATCCAGGCTTAGATCTGAACCGCTCCAGGCCGCATCGGTGTAATCCATTAAAAGGGTAATAAATTTCTCATCAGCAAGGCTAAGTGGAAAAATGTGTTTGTCTTTGATGAAAGCATTGGCATTTTCACTCTTGTACAGGTCTTGCACTTCTGCCGACACAACGATCTCACCCTTCACGATAGCGCACATGCGTTGAGCCAATTTTATGGTATCCTCAAACATAAGTTGCTTTTTGGTCACCGGCGCGCCGGCGTTCAGTCCGATCTTTAATATCAGTTTGTCCTTCATCTTTTGTTTGCTGAACGCCTTATACAACAACTGAATGTCGAAGGCCGCCTGAACGGCATGTGTCACCGACTTGAAAGAAACCAGGTAATGGTAATCTGTTTGTTCAACCGCATTTCCCTCATGCGCCTGTAAAGTTTTTTTAATGGCCAGATGGAAATTCCTGAAGGCAATGTTAAATGACGAGGCATTTGTTTCCACCCGCGTGAACTGATCCAAAGAGATCAGCATGATCGTCCTGAAAGCGGGGTCATTAATAATGTTCAGCCCTGTATTCTGTGCCCTTACCGGATCTTCTATCCTACCCAGAAAAGATTCCACGATGCTGGCTTCCACTTCTATGACGCTGTGGGGCACCTGTCCATGCGCCCTGTTGTGCATTGCCTCAATGGCTTTCGCGTCGGGGGCTTCAATTAAACAGAATGCCGTTTTCCTTTTATCATCGAACCAATAGGTCAGTCCCCTGCAACCAAATTCCTGCTGTATTTTCAGATCTTCCTGATGCAGTTGCGCTATAGTTTCTGCGGTGACCGTTTCTGAAACATCGTGCCGGTCCATGAAAATGGGCATAGTACAGGTTTTAATATTCAGGCATGCTGTCGGTAAAAACAACAAAGCTTCTGTGTTGTCTGGTTATATCCAAATTTTCTTTCTCAGCTCGGTATACAATTGATTACCATTTAATTGCATCAGGTGCAGTTGATGCCGGCGGCAAAGGGATTTACGTCTGACGGGGGCCGTTATTTTAATTATATAAGCATATTTAGCATTTGATAAACAAAAAATGGTGATAAAATTGTTTTAATTGCACCTGACAAAAAAAGCAATATGAAACAAAGTCTTGCAGGCTTGTTCCTCCTCTTCTCAGCATCCCTTTTTGCACAACCAACCGTGACCGAACAATTTCAAAAGATCGGAACCGTGCAGGAAGCACAACAGTTCATTGATGCCAACGCGGCGCTCAAACCGACCTTATTGCACCTGACCCTGGGGAAAGATACCAGTCTTATTGACAAGCGGCTGTTGCGACAAAAAAAGGGAGACATCTTTTCCGTCGGTTATGTTACCTATAAGGTACTTGAAGGAACGGAATCCGTTAACTACAGGGCCAGTTATATTTTCCTCGACGGATCAGCCTTGTCTCCGTCCCAGATCGACAGTCTCAAAAAACTTATCCTGCAAAAGGCAAACGCCGGCGCTTCTTTCGAACAGCTATCCGATCAATATACCATGGATGGCAACACAACCCACGGCGATACAGGTTGGTTTTTCGGACCAGAAATGCTACCCAAAGAATTCCAGGACGCTGTCGAAAAACATAAAACCGGCGACATCTTCTTTGTGGATGTATCGGACAAACAATGGCATTATATCGTCAGGAAGACTTACGATGACCAGGTGAAAAAAGACATAACTGTGTTGCGGGCAAACGGAAGATAGTTATTCCCCTATTAATTGTCCTCCTTCAAAGTGGCGAGGAAGCTCACTACATCACGAATTTCTTTTTTGGAAAGAATAAATTTCATCTCTGGCATGCTGGACGGTGAATTGGTTCTTTTGGCCAGCTCTTTTTTCGGGATCACCTGGTTGGGCTGGTCACCAATCTTCAGCGTCAAACTGGTATTGTCTTCTGCCTGCAGGATGCCAGACAAGGTTTTACCATCTTTCAATTCAACCGTCACCATCCCGTAGCCCGGAGAAAGCCTTGCACTGGGATTAATCAATGCTTCAAGTATCTGTGCACGGCTGATCCGGCTGGCAATACCGTTAAGACGCGGGCCGGCATTGCCGCCACGATCATCGTAGGCATGGCATTTCATGCACTGCGCGTTTTGATTGGCAAAAAATATATATTTCCCATGGACTGTATCGCCGCCCAGTAAACTTCCTGCATAGGAAGCAGTCAATTCGTCGGGTGATAATTTCTGACTGATGACTTTATAACGGGCGATCAATTCAGCCGCGTGTGTACTATCTATGGCTTCACCCAATTCAAAATATAAATCAGGTGAAAGCAGACCTGCTGACATTTTATTGAGCAGCTCTCCCAGCGGTTTTTTAGAATCCTCAACGGGTATTTTGCCGAGGGTCAGGATGGCCGCCTGTTTTTCTTCCATGGTTTTGGTAGCGATCACATGTGAGAGCAGAGAAACCATCAAATCGCCGGAGATATTCATTTTCTGCAGAAGGTTAAGTCCGGCAACCCTTACTTTTCTTTCCCGGTCGGAAAGCGCCAGGCTAACGGCCTGGCCTATCTGCGGGTCGCCCAACGCGACAAGCGTCTTGAGTGACTGAACCCGCATGTCTGGTTCCTGATCATTTCTAACCAGCCCGTGCAGGATTGGAGCAGCCTGACTGATCTGCAACAGGGCAACCGCTTTTGCGGCGCTGAGGCGTACCGGCAATTCCCTGTTTTTTAACAATTGCAGTAACGGCCCCGTCATCTTTTTGGTAAGGATTACAGGATCTCTTTCAACCGGGCCCCGATACCGTCCGTCAACCCTGTCGAGTACAGATGGTTTCGCCCAGACACTTAACGCATCAATGGCTTCGGCCTTCATTTTAGCAGGCGCGGCAACTTTCAAAGAATAGTCAATCAGGTTTTGCATGCTGGCGGCCGTGCCTACCCGCAGGTTGGCGCTGATGGCCCGCCGCAGCAGGGCCTCATTGGCAAATGCTGTGCTGTTGAGCAAATCACCCAAAACCGGTAATGCATCTTTAATGGAAAGATCATCATGGATGGCACGTGCTGCCTCTGTCACAACAAATTCATCTTTATCGTGTAGAAATTGAATGATCCCGGCGTTGGCCATTCGTCTAAGGGTAACCACGGCGGCTATGCGTAGGGCCCGCGAAGGACTGGCCGATAATGCGATCACCGGTCCGGCCTTCCCGATCCTGGATAATGCCAGGCATCCTGCATGCCGCAGGTAGGCATCTGCGTCGTCGTTCTCTTTTAGAAATTCAATGATCGGATCGATGGCAGGCTCATATTTGATCCTGCCCAGCGCCTCGGCAGCAAAAAAACGGGCACGGCTAGCCGAATCTTTTAACAGTGGGATCAGTTTGGCGCCCGCGCCGCTGTATTTTATGTCTCCCAGCCATTTTGCCGCCTGCGCCCTTATTTCAGCATCCTTGTCCGTTAACAGTGGGATCAGTATTTCCGCATATTTTTTATCCTGCCTCGCCAACTGGCTGATGCCCCAGATAGCGTTTATACGTGCCAGTTGGTATTCGGTTTGCAAGATCATTTTCTGAAAAATGGGGACGGCTTTTTCCCCACGCTTTACCAGTTCAAACTGCGCCTTCATCCGTACCCGCATGTCTGCATTCTTTAGGGTTTCTCCCAGCTCGTCTTCTTTCCTGCTGGCGAAATTTGCGGCAAGTAATTTTTTTGTCTCCAGTCTTTCGAGAGATGAGGCCTGGTCGCCATCGTCCAAACGCCAGATGCGGCCATAATTATGCGTACCCCATCCATCGATCCAGTCCGCGAGATACAAGGCGCCGTCGGGTCCAAAATCAAGACCGGTCGTCAGTATGCCGCCCAGCACTTTTCTGTTTTCCCCCAGTTCAAAACTGGCTCCTTTAGGTTTAAGTTTGAACCCGTAAATACCGGAGCTGCCGGGATTGCCCACAAACTCAGCGACAAAAAAAGTGTTTTTGTATTGAGGACTTAGCGCCGTGCCCGGATTGTATACAAAGCCGGCGGGACCGCTCACAAAATTGCTGATGCAGGGCGTGATATAGGCGGCCTGTCCATCAAACCTGGGCAACCACATCTTTTCATCCATCCATACTTTGTAGGAATTATTTTTGGGATCGCGGTATTTGCCATATTGCCAGTTGCTTCTCCAGCCCGCATCGGAGCCGTTGACAATATAAACCAGTCTTTCCTTTTCGCCCGGGTGATCCCCATCATTGTCTTCGCTCATGAGGTTTCCATATTCATCAAAAGCAAATTCATGCGTATTGCGAAGCCCTGCGGCAAATATCTCAAAATCACTGCCGTCAGGATTTGCTCTTGCAATAACACCGCTGTTCGGGTACTCCCATTTTTGTCCATCGGGTCCTTTGCCATTAAAACCAATGTCACCGATCTGCCAGTAGATCCTGCCATCGGGACCCATTTCGATGCCAGACATGCCATGTCCGCTAAAACCAATGTGCACCCCATAGCCATGAGACAATGATATTTTTTCATCGGCAATGCCATCTCCGTCCTTGTCTTTCAACTTCCACAGATCCGGAGCTACCGCCACGTATAAATCGTCTCCGTCCTTTAGCACAGATCCGGCCACGTCGGTGACCTCGTCGTTGAAATCATCCACAACAAGCTGCGATTTATCGGCAACGCCGTCGCCATTCACATCCTCCAGGCTGAAAACATGTTCTTTTTCAACGGTCAGGTCTTTCCAGTCATGGGAACCGTCATGATTCAAATCGGGCAACCATTCATTCCGTTTGCTGTTTTCAGGTGAAAGTTCTTTATGCAGAAAAGCTCTTCTGTCTTCCACCGACTGCAATGAAATGGATTCAATTTCCCAATCCCGGTGACCACGGATGTCGAACTCTGAATTTTTTTGACGGTTGGTCGTTGTATAATACAATTTACCATTGTTGTCAATACTAATGGCAATGGGTGAGATGACCAATGAATCCACACCCCATAGCCGAAGCTTTAGTCCCTCCGCGAGTTCGGGTTTGACTAATGATTCAACGGATCTGGCAAGCTTTGAAACCTGCGCTGAATCCATCTGCTTGATCCGCGAATCAAGGGATTCAGGTTGCTTGCAACCTGCAAGGAATAACGTTATACATAGGACAGAGAAGGAAGGAAAAGAAATATATCTTTTCGCACAAGCAATATTAGCGTTCATCTGAATAACATTTTGGGCCGTCCGCCCGAATAAATGAAACGAAAATAAATGTAAATTATACATTTCAATGCGAAGATCTATTAAAATGCTCCATTTCACCTACGATAAAGTTATCTTCAAAAGCCTGCCTCAGAACAACATTCACTCCGGCAGCTGACCAGTCATTGATCACCGCTCTAAACAAACAAAACTGGGAATAACTGGTAAGACAAAAAGTAAAATCAGTTACCTCGCCATTATGCCGGAATGAGATATTATTTTTATCGCCGGCCGCCTTGACATAAACATCCTGAATATTGATTGTCGGACCAAGTTCTCTATACTCAAACCCATTAAAAGACTCAAGATAAATGGCGGCCGTCTCCATCTCATTGACCGGGAAATGATTTTCGCCGAAATGAATTCCATCAGTGGCAAAAATCAATTTTCTATCATCCCAAACTCTTAGCTTAACTCTTTTGTCATTGCCAAATCTAACATACAAAGGAATGGCAACTAAAATACCACCAAACAGAAGTATCTCTCCGGAACCTAGTGAAGGAAAAGAAAAGGCGAACCAAAAAAAAACAAATAACATACACAGCAATAATTCCTACCGTATTGGGATTGTATTTATAGATTAATGTTGATACAGAATTTCCCATTCGAAGTTTTAAGCGTTTCTTAGAACAATTCTCATCTTTCCAGCTTTTGGGCCTTACTACTCTCATGGAATGGTTTGCGTGGATACGTTCGCATTCTTTCATCGATACGTTCTGCGAGCCATTGAAAGTATTCGCCAAGAAAAGGATCGGGTGCTTTCTTGCGTATATCCAGGAACACCGTTTTGTATTTCTCCCAGGAAGTCACCACAAAAGAACCAAGCGTTTTATCCACGAGGTCAAGATTGATGAGCCGCTCTGCGACAAGTATACCGAGGGATTCCATTTCCTGGGAAAACTGCATATAGTTTACCAGTTCATCGGCAGGAAGCGCCAGCAATGCTTCGCGGCTGGACGGCATTTCATGGGTGTTAATGAAATTCATCAGTGCGACAAATTCGCGTGTTTGAAATTCGCGCAGTGTCTCGAGGGTAAGACGCTCCCGCCGGTCACGTGCCGCCGCCCGGACCTGAACGATTCCAAATATGAGCCCCACAATAAATGATAGCGCCAGCGCAATATTGGCCATCATGGTAATCAAATCGCTAGTCATCGGTCTGCCATTTTTATATAAATATTCCTATACTCCACCTTCATCTTAGGCATTACATGCACCTGCATGCCCAGAAGACCCGAGGATTTGCTGTTGGCCATATCCTCATCGACCGCTTCACTCATTAAAATCCCATTAATATAATGCCGCAATCTATTTCCTT
>Ga0193728_1000012_pt1 | contig 76772 bp, 54 predicted proteins | sample U1c1metaG_FD_143037 | JGI IMG/M metagenome (GOLD analysis project Ga0193728, IMG submission 143037) | Soil microbial communities from a riparian zone of the East river system, Colorado, United States - U1c1 | ecosystem: Environmental > Terrestrial > Soil > Riparian zone | place: USA: East River... | reverse complement strand
TTACAACCATTAATACAATGGTAAGAGAACAATTAGGTAAAGAAATTTATTTACCTTTTATTTATTCATTATTTTTCTTTATATTAATAAGTAATTTAATAGGTAATATACCTTATTCATATACAATAACTACTTCTGTAATAGTAACTATTGGATTATCATTTACTATATTAACAGGTGTTACTATACTAGGATTATATATTCATAAATTACATTTTTTCTCATATTTTGTTCCATCTGGGACTCCTTTAGCATTAGTTCCATTATTAGTTTTAATTGAAACTGTATCTTATTTAGCTAGAGCTTTATCATTAGGTATAAGATTATTTGCTAATATGGTAGCTGGTCATTCTTTATTAAAAATATTATCTACTTTCTTATATCAAATGTTTAGTAGTAGTTTTATAATAGCTATATTCACTTTAATTCCTTTTGCATTCTTTTTAGCATTATGTGGATTAGAAGTAGCTGTTTCTATTATTCAAGCTTATGTATTTGTATTATTAGTAATATCTTATATTAAAGATGCTATCTATTTACATTAATTATTTTGTTTTTATATTTAATTTATTATTAATAAGATAAATATCTTAATTCTAATTATTATATTTAATAATAACTCTTATAAGTAATAATGAAAATAATTATTACTCAATAAAACCTAATAAAAGAATATTGAAAAAGTATAAAATTATCTATTAATAAATATAAATTAGATAAAATAATAATATAATAAATGAATATACAAAAGTATATTTACAACAATTTAAATAAAATAAATTTATCCCCTTTTTCTTAAAATTGATTATTAAATTTTTATAACCCAAATAAAAGATATGGAATAGTTTACATTGGAAAGTTAAAACAATTGCTAATTGTTCGGGTCATCCCTTAGGTGTTCGAATCACCTCTATTCCGTGAAATTATAAATATTAATTTCGTTTTGTGTTATTGTGTTTGATATATTTTTGGTTTAATTGCTTTAAGATAAAACACAGAGGAGTAAAAAAGAAAATGTTAATTCTAATATGGATTGACGACTTTATTCTACTAATGCTAAAGAGATTGGTACTCTTTACTTAGTATTTGCTATATTTTCAGGAATGATAGCTACAGGATTTTCCGTTTTAATTAGATTAGAATTATCTGCACCAGGAGTACAATTTCTACAAGGAGATCATCAGTTATTTAATGTTATAATAACTGCTCATGGATTATTAATGTTATTTTTTATGGTTATGCCAGCATTAATTGGAGGTTTTGGTAATTATTTTTTACCAATCCATATAGGAGCTCCAGATATGGCATTTCCACGATTAAATAATATAAGTTTTTGATTATTACCTCCTTCATTAATTTTATTATTACTTAGTGCCTTAGTAGAAAATGGAGCAGGAACAGGATGAACGATTAAGGATAAGTTGTTCTATTACAGTAATGTAATATTAATTAAACTCTACTTGATGCGAGAAACTCCTCAAATCGGAAGTAATTACCTATTCCATATTGTTATTGGAATGGTAAAAATATTACTAACATGGGGACAATTTGCCTGGGTAAAAGATTTTACCCATCAGAGACTAAACGTAGAGCATCCTTCTAAAATGATTAATAATAATATAACCACACAATCATTAAATAAAAATAAAGAATTATTCTATCAATGATTAGTTGGATTTACTGATGGAGATGGAACCTTTTCTATTTCTTATAGTAATGGAAAATGATCTTTAATATATAAATTATCTCAACATGAATACAATGCAAGATTATTATATTTTATTAAAAGTCAATTAAGTGTAGGTAGAATTAATAAAGAAACTAAAACTAAAACAGTGAACTATTGAATTAGAGATAGAAACAAATTAGCAGAAGTTATATTTCCTATATTTGATAATTATTCATTATTAACTTCTAAATATTTTAATTATTTAAAATTTAAAGAAGCTTATAATATATTAGAAGATACTAATTTAACTAAAATAAAACGAGATGAATTAATGTTTAATTTAATTAACACACTACCTTCTTCTGATAAGATTTCTCCAGCTTGAGCAAAAGTAAGTAATTTAGTAACTAATACTTATGAAGCTAACATGGTTATGTCAAAAGCATGATTAATAGGGTTTACTGAAGCAGAAGGTAGTTTTTATCTGGTTAATCAAACTGACAGTAGAATAGTTCATGGGTTTGAAATAACTCAGAAATTAGATTTAATAGTTTTATCTGCAATAGGATATATTTTAGGTATAAAAACTTATTCTAAACACACACATTATACAGTTGTAACTTCTAATTCCAGAAGTATTGAAAATATTATAAATTATTATAATAACACTATGAAAGGTACGAAATCTTTTGAATTTAAAGTTTGAGCTAGAAGTTATGTAAAACATAAAGGTAATTTTACAAAACTTAATGAAATTAGAAATAAAATTAGAATTAGAAAACTAGGTACAACTTTATTAAATTATAAATCTAATAGATTAAACAATCAAAGTATACGATTAATACATACTACACCTCAAAACAATAAATGAAATATAATTTTAGATAATAGTAATAATAAATCTATAATTAATAGAGAAAATGGTATTTATAAAATTTACGATAATTTATTTTTAAATGATGGTAAAGTACCTAATTATCAAGATGTAAATGAAAAAATGATAGATAAATTTATACTTAATTTAGCTGAAATTTTAGAAGATTTATATGATAATAATGAATGAACTGTTTTTAATTTATACTTTTTAGTCAAACCAGATTTTGATAGAATTATTAAATTTGATATTGAAAATTTAAATAAACATTTTGCTAAATATCCGTTGGAGTTTATAGATGAAAATATAGTTAAATTTTATACAAATACAGGTTTATTAACTGCTTTTGGTGTATTAGTTTTTTTTATCTTTATATGATTTTAATAATTTAATACAAATATCTTCAAAAATTAAAAATACTACTATAGATAATATTGAAATTATAAATAAAAATGTACATACAGATTTAAATAATACAATAGTTAATTATACAAATAAATTTAATATTAACTCAGAAATTTTGTTAATCATTTCTGCTGATTTTGATACAAACAAACCCCAAAAGAAATAAAAATAATTTATATGCGAATTTATTTATACCTATAGTTATAATTTTATATTATTTAAATAGTGAGTTAACATAATATTATAGAAATTTAAAATAGTTTATATTATTAATTAGAAGGATGAAGACATAGTCCGATCTTTAGTGAAAACTAAAGCGAATAATGATAGTGAATTTAAAATAGATTCATGAGATTATCAACCAAAATTAGTTATCCACCATTATCAGGAATACAATCTCATTCAGGTGGATCAGTGGATTTAGCTATTTTTAGCTTACATTTAACAGGAATATCTTCATTATTAGGAGCTATTAATTTTATAACTACAGTATTAAATATGAGAACTAATGGTATGAGTTTACACAAATTATCATTATTTGTTTGAAGTATTTTTGTAACTGCTATATTATTATTATTAGCTTTACCTGTTTTAGCTGGTGAAATACTGCCAGCTTTAAATTTGGCTATATGCTGGAAACTGTTTTATTTTAATGAAACACAATCAGCAGGAAACTTATTAGATTTTGATCTTTTAAGGATCTTCAGAGACTACACGCCTGAGTTAATCTGTTGTAATATTTTACCTTTTACTCAAGAAAATAATCTAAAATATAGAGATTTATCTCATTTAACATTAAGTTCTTATTTAACTGGTTTAATAGAAGGAAATGGTTCGATTATAACACCTAACACAGAGAGATCAGTTAAAGGTAGTATTAATTATCCTTCTATTCAAATTATTTTTCATTTTAAAGATCTAGCTTTAGCTGCTAAAATAATAAAAGAAATCAAAATGGGATCCTTATCTAAACAAAAAGGAACAAATGCTTATGTTTTAACTATAAATAAATATAAAGGATTCAAATTATTAATTTCAATGATTAATGGTAATATGAGAACTCCTAAAATTTATAGTTTACATAATTTAATTGATTGATTAAATTTTAAATATAAACATAAAGAAATTAATATTCCTAAAAAACCTTTAAACCATAGTTCTTTAGATTCTAATGCATGATTATCTGGATTTATAGAAGCTAGAGGTCATTTTTTGATAAGAACTACTGTTTCTTCTAAATATTCAAAAGTAGAATGTAAATTTGAATTAAATCACAGACAAATGGATCATAAAGGTGAGAATAATTTAGATTTTTTAGAAAAAATTTCTAAATTTTTACTTTCTTCAGTTAAAGCTATTAGAGAAAACAAACCTGATTCAAGATATAGAGTTAGAACTACTAGTTTTAATGGAAATGTAAATTTACTAAATTATTTGAACACATTTCCATTGTTTGGTAGAAAATATTCAGATTTTAAAGATTGAAATAGTTTTCTATCTAAATTTAAATCAGTTGAATTTAAACATGATAGAAATATGAAAGATATTATTGTAATGAAAGTTGGTATAAGTAATGCTAGAACTTTATTTGCTTGAGGTCATTTAAGAAAATTTCACAAATTATATAAACTTTTGTACAAATTAGATTAATAAGATATAGTCCCAACATACTTGCAAATGTATGAGTATTTACCTTAAACATAATTACTTCTTTCAGTAATTAATTAAGAAAACAACAAATAATAAAATAAGATTTTAATTACATTACTCCGTTTAACTTTTTCAAATCATTATTAAAAACTTTTCAAATCATTATTAAACTATACACATAAAAGAATACTATGTTATATAAATATAACATGATTAAAAATTCAATATTTAAATAAATTATAGTTATTTAAATATATGAAATAAGTGCACAAGCTGAATCCTAGATGACCATACGATATATTAAATGATATATCTCATAAGGTATAATATTAATAGGTATTGTTTTACAACAATATTTCACTTTAACTTTATATAATTTATGATTTTTTTATATAAATTTAAAGAATAATTAATGTTCAACTAAAGAGAGACGACAAAATTTAAAAATAAAAATATAAACATAAATGACATTATTATTAAAAATAATCAACAACAATTTAGATAACGATTTAGTATTTTACGGTGTATTTATTGGAGCCGTAGGATCAATCGGATATTCCTTTACAAGACGAATTTTAAGTAAATCTTATGTGGACAAAGGTGTACAAACTGATGCTGGAGAAAATTTGTCTGATAGACCTAATCAAATAATAGCAGAGAATATAACCTCAAAAGATGCTCTATCACCTGTATCTTCTACATTTAAAGAAACATCCACAATAATCCCCACAACATCCGAAGTAGGAACTCAAACTATAACTGAAGATGTAACACAAGTTAATACAGAAGTTGTACCTAATCAAAATATAGTAGAAAGAGTTGTAGATATTTCTAATGCAGAATATATTGCTGCTAAAGTGGATCAATTAAATGCTATAGATCCCTTCTCAACTACTCCTTGAACTCCTGAGAAAGTAACTGCAATGATAGATACTTTAGGTATAGTAAATAATTTATTTAATTAAATCAATTATTTTACATAAAGGATTAATTTATTCTTTATTAATTTATCTCCTTTAAATTAAACTATTTTAATGAAATAGTACACATAATAATAAATAATAAGTGTCAAATTTATCATCTGTTTATTATGTTTACGTTTTCTTAATCTTTGGTATTATTATTTTTCTTTCTTATTTGTCTTATTAATTTATTTAAATTATAAAACATTTTTTTAAATAAAATAAAATAAAAAATAAAATAAAAATTAATGGAAATAAAATAATTAATTTACTTCTATAATAATACCGAGTTTAATGTTTATGATACAGCTATAATTTAAAGACAGTCATTGGATAATCTTCAGTAAATCAAGATTAGAAAGGGTATAACTATGTTATTAACAGATAGAAATTTTAATACAAGTTTCTATGATCCAGCTGGAGGTGGAGATCCTATATTATTCCAACATCTGTTTTGATTTTTTGGTCATCCAGAAGTTTATATTTTAATTATACCTGGATTTGGTATAGTTAGTCAAATAATATCAGCATTTTCAGGTAAACCTATATTTGGTTATTTAGGTATGGTATATGCTATGTTCTCAATAGGAATATTAGGATTTTTAGTATGATCTCATCATATGTTTAGTGTAGGATTAGATGTAGATACCAGAGCTTATTTCACTGCAGCTACAATGGTAATTGCAGTTCCTACAGGTATTAAAATATTTTCTTGAATGGCTACTTTATATGGTGGTAGTTTAAGATTAACAACACCTTTAATATTTACATTAGGATTTTTAGCTTTATTTACAATTGGAGGAGTAACTGGAGTAGTTTTAGCTAATGCTTCTTTAGATTTAGCATTACATGATACTTATTATGTAGTAGCTCATTTCCATTATGTTTTATCAATGGGTGCTGTATTTGCTATATTTGCAGGGTTTTATTTTTGAGCACCTAAAATAATAGGAAAATCATATAATGAATTATTAGGAAAAATTCATTTTTGAACTTTATTTGTTGGAGTTAATACAACTTTCTTTCCTCAACACTTTTTAGGTTTAGCGGGTATGCCTAGAAGAATTCCAGATTATCCTGATGCCTTTAGTGGTTGAAATCAAATTTCAAGTTTTGGATCCTTAATTTCAATTATGGCTACAGTATTATTTGGTTATATAATCTATGGTATATTTGCTAATGGAAATCAAGTTAATACTAATCCTTGAAATATACCTTCTTATTTTACATCAACTGAACAATTTAAAAATGAAACAGAAACAGCTTCCACATTAGAATGAACCTTACAAAGTCCTATCCCATTCCATGCTTTCAAAATGTTACCTGTACAATCTTAAATTGTTATTTAAATTTATATTAACTTTATCAATACCCGCTTTAGGACTATATTCAAATGTTTTATTACTAATTAAATTCATATTAAGTTATATTTAATTAGCTTAAAACTCTTTGAGGGATTGCTAATTAAATTCATATTAAGTTATATTTTAATTAGCTTAAAACTCATTGTTTTATTACTAATTAAATTCATATTAAGTTATATTTAATTAGCTTAAAACTCTTTGTTTTTTTTTTTATTTAAAACTTTTTACCCCCTTTTAATTTAAAATTATTTTCTTTCTTTACCCCTTTTTAAAACTCATTATTTTCTTACTTTACCCCCTTTTAATTTAAATTTATTTTTATTTCTTTACCCCCTTTTAATTAAATTGTATATTAATTTCTTTAAAATAATTAATAAAAGAATCAATAAATAAATTAAAGACTGTAGCATAATTGGTAATGCAGTTCGCTCATAATGGATTTTATAAGGGTTCAATTCCCTTCGGTCTTATTGATTAATTTAGGGTACTTGGTCGAGTCTGGTTTAAGGCACTCGTTTTGAAAACGAGAACTTGAATAAAGTCGTGAGTTCAAATCTCACAGTGTCCGTCGATTAAATTCTTTCCACATGGAACAATATATATTTAAAAGAAGATAATAAAATTTAACTTCAATAAATATATTTTAATTTTTGTTTTTAAAAATAAATCTCCTTTATTAATTACTGATTTATTTTTTTGTTTCTTGTTTAAAAATTAAATAAATAAAAATATAACTAAATAAAAAAAATTAAATATTGAATTTTAAAAATTTAATAGACATTCTTGTTATTCTTTTTGGTAAGAATAAAAACAAATGCTTAGTATATTATTATTATTACCTGTAATAGGTAGTTTATTATTATTAACAATACCTGAAAATTCAATAGAAAATAAAATAAGAATGAAAAGAATAACTTTAATAACTATGTTAATAAATTTCATAATATCAATATATATATGATTAGAATTTGATTCAAGTACTAATCAATATCAATTTGTATATGAATTTATAGATTTAAGTTATTGCCATTTAAATATAGGTATAGATGGAATATCATTATATTTTGTATTATTAACCACTTTTATAAGTCCTATAGCTATATTATCTAATTATAATAATATAAATAATAATTTAAAATATTTTTTAATATCTTTTTTATTATTAGAAACATTACAAATAGGAGTATTTGTAGTATTAGATTTAATTTTATTTTACATATTTTTTGAAAGTGTATTACCTATATTATTTTTAATAATAATGATATATGGATCAGGTGAAGCTAGAATAAGATCAGCTTTATTATTATTTTTATATACTTTAGCTGGATCTTTATTTATGTTATTAGCTATACTTCAAATATATAGTTATGTAGGATCCACTGATTTTCAAATAATATCTTTATCAGAAATAAATTTAGATAGTCAAAAAATATTATGATTAGGTTTCTTTTTAGCTTTTGCAGTAAAAACTCCATTATGACCTTTAACAGGATGATTATATAGAGCTCATGCTGATAGTCCTTTAGCTGGTTCTATTTTATTAGCTGCTACAATATTAAAATTTGCTACTTATGGTTATTTACGAGTGTTAATTAATTTTTTACCTGATGCTACTAATTATTTTTCTCCATTAGTTCAAACTATTGCAATTATAACTTTAATTTATGCTTCATTAGCTACAATTATTCAACAAGATACTAAAGCTTTAATTGCTTATTCAAGTATAGCACATATGAGTATAGTTATATTAGGTTTATTTTCTAATACAATTCAAGGAATTGAAGGTGCTATTTTATTAGCTTTAGCTCATGGATTTGTTTCTCCTGCTTTATTTATTTGTGTTGGAGGAGTAATTTACGATAGAACAGGAACTAGAATTATTCATTATGTAAGAGGATTAGTTACTTATATGCCTGTATTTACTATTTTATTTTTCATTTTTACATTAAGTAATACTGGTATTCCTTTAACTTTAAATTTCTTAGGTGAACAATTATCTTTAATTGGAATATGAGAAAGAAGTCCTTTAATAGCAGCTTTAGGTGCTACTGGTATAGTATTATCTGCTATTTATTCTATTTATTTATTTAATAGAATTTCTTATGGTATTTATTCTCCTCATTTAAAACCAATGAAAGATATTTCTAGAAGAGAATTTATTCTATTAATCACTTTATTATTACCTACGGTTTTATTAGGTATTTTCCCTAATGTGATCTTAGACGGTTTACATTTCTCTATTTCTTCTTTAATTTATAATATTTAAATAATAAATTATTTTAATAATATTACCCCCTTTATTTACACATAAATATAATTTAATTAATACCCATAAAAGAACTCTTAATTAATTAATACCCATAAAAGAACTCTTAATTAATAAAAGAGCATAGTATTAACGGTTAGTATAACGATCTTCAAAATCCTTGGTAGGTGTTCGAATCACCTTGCTCTTGTTAAATTTATATTTAAGGGATCTTAGCTTAATTGGTAGAGTTTCTAATTGTCATTTAGAAGGGTCCCAGTTCGAATCTGGAAGATCTCGGTTTATTTTATATTTTGTTTTTATTAAAACAAATTGACATTATAATTTATATAATCTTGAATTAATCAAGAAAATTATATATATTTAAATTTTTTTATTAAACTAATAATTTAATTAAGTTTGCATTAAATTATATTAAGAATAAATTAATATAATTATACAAAACATAAATTATTTAAATAATTGTCTTCGTTATTAAAATTATTTAATTAAAACAAAAAAGTAATTTTAATACTAATTTTAGATACAAACATAAGTTAATAAAAATGAAAATTAATTATATAAATAAATGAAATTATATTAATGAAATGTTAATTAATATAAATCATAATAATTTAATTTTAATAATTTGTTATTTAATAATATTAAATTATAATATAAATATATTAATATTTTTAATACTTTTTTTACTATTTAAAGTAAAATTAAAAAATAATAATTATATTAATTCAAACACATCTATAATAAAAATAATATTAATAAGTATTTTTATATATTATTTAATTTATATTTATTTAATATATAATGTAATTTATATGGATAGTACCGAATATTTAATTTTATATAATAATATTTATATAAAAGGTTTAAATTCTTTAGTGGAAAATTATGGTGAATTAATAGCTTATGCTGTAGGAGTGAAATTATCAAGTATATATTTAAAAATTTCACCTATTGAACCTACATTTTTTTTTCATTTTGGTTTAGGTGTAGGACCTATATTAGATTTAATAGTTCATCAAGAATCATATACTTCACCTATAGATTCTAATTTTAAAAATTATGTATTATTAACGGTTGAAAAAGTTGAAGATCATATAATTTTTCTTAAAGATATGGTACCTTTTCATCATAAACATTATAAAACATCTAAAATGACTAATATGGAAAATAATACTACTGTTATTAGTGGGGATGCTCCAACTAATATTAATGTGGTTAATATTCATTGTTCTTTTGAATCTGAACAATTCTGTTGTAATCTGGCTAATTCTTTCGAAAATTTAGTTTTTAATATTTCATTTATATTTTATCTTATTTTTATAAGTATTTATTTTATCTTTTTAATTATAAAATTGATTAATTTTATTAAATTTATTATATTGATTAAAAAAATATAAAATTATATTTACACTTTATATTTCTTAATTAAATTATAACAATAATTAAATTATTAATTTGCTATTAATTTATTTAGTAATGTTTAAGAAAAATTTATAAATTATAATCTAAGTTTTCTTTGTTTATATCATTTTATTTTATCCTTAATTTATAAATTAATTATAAATAAAAAACATAATGTTTTTATTTCTTTTTAATATTACCCCCCTTTAAAAGAATGAACTTATAAATATATGAACACTCACATCAGCTTTAATATTAAATGAATTAATATTCCATGAATATAACTTTAAAGAAACAGTTTAATATTAATTAATTTTAATTTTAATTAATTAAAAGAATAATTAATACATTAAACCTAATTATAACACACACAAAAATAAACGAGTATAGTTAAGTTGGTATAACCTCTACCTTCCAAGTAGATGTCATCAGTTCAAATCTGATTACTCGTATATATTTTAAATATTTTATTAATATATATTTAAAATTATATTTTTAAATTAAAAAAAAAAAAAGTAAAAAGAATAAATTAAAAGTATTAGAGATTAAAACTCTTTTTAAATAGTTTTATTTCTTTATATCTAAATAATATAGCTGGATTATCTATAGCATCTTCTATATTATCTTCTAAGAAGAATGAAGAACAAGATAAATGAATTAATAAGGTCTTAATTGAATAAAAGAAGCAGTTATTAAAATAATGTAACTTTTACAAAAGTAAATTTTACAATTGGAGTTGTACCAGTATTTTGAATGATTGAATCATCTAAATAAAAGTAATCCACCCTGAAATTCAGTCTTTCATTAATAAATTTAGTAATCGTAGTCGGACTACTATTAGTATTAATAAGAAAAGGTTTTGAAAGTATCAATTGTGGTGCATCTTCATCATGATTTGTCACATCGGGAATAAATTCCATATTAATCAGATAATTTGCATCATCTTCTAATCTTGTCAAGAAATCTTTTGTTTCTTCAATTTCAAAGGATTCAAATACTTCAAATCTAGGTCCATTTCCAATATAAATTGATTGATTAATTTCATCCACATATGTGATTTTAGAAATAGATAAAGGTAGTATAGTTGTGGCAGCAACTGTTAAATTACCCGAGTTGTAATATAAAATAAATATAATTACTAGAATTGACATTATTCTTATGATAATAAATTCTTTTGATAATGGATTAATTCCATGTAAAAAATTAGATAGAAAAAATATAATTGTTCAGATAAAAATTTGTATAAATACAAATAATCCAAAATAAATATATGTGAAAGTAAAGAAAGATAATAAAAATAAGATCATTATTTATGTAAAAAGGATAAAATCTTTGATTCTTTATGTGAATAAAGAACTATAATTTAAAAAATCTACTTAATAGTAGATATCTACTTAATAGCAGACATAGATAATAAATTAGAATTTATTAATTTGAGTATAATCGTGATTAAATATTATTGTAATAATTATTTAAATAAGTTATTTTAAAAATACACATTTCCCCTTATATTATCGCTAACGGAAGAAAATAATGCAATCAAAACACATTAAAAAGAAATGATCAACAATAATTTAAAAGATTTAAAAGCAAACTTATGCACAAAACAAATTGATTTTATAAGTAATATACCTAGAGAAATAATTATAGATAAAAGAGGACGAGCATTTTACTTTAGAATGTTTGGATTAGAAATGAATAGAATTGGTAATTTTATTTATGGTATTCCAGAAGATGATATATTATTAATAATTCCATTTATATCTGTTAGTAATTCAATAAAAGATCCTTATATAGCTCTATCTAGTCAATTTTTAATATCTAATCAATCAGATCCAATTCTAATATATAAGTTTATCTCTGAACAATTGGATATTGCTTATAGAGATTATCAAATCGATGAAAAAAATTTAGCATTTAGTTTGTATTTTAAACATAAAAAAGTTAATTTATTCTATAAAGAATTTTAACCCCTAAAGGAGGAAACATTTAAATGGTTTTAAATATAATTTATCGCAGAATTATACTGTAGTTCAATTCTACTTTCCCCCAGCTCGAGATTTGTAGGGAATAAATATTAAAAACAAAATAATGAATTTAAACAATCTTACAAAAGCTGAATTAATCAGCAAAATTAATAAAGATGCAAATAAAAAAGAAATGTTAACGTCTGAAAATACTAACCCGATTAAAAAAGAAAAAGTATCTTCTGAAACTAAATTAAAAAAAGATACAAATAATACAAGTAAATTTTTAGAAATATTTAGACTATTTAAAAATCTGATTCTTTCATTGACTATCATAGCCACTTTAAATAAATTATTTAAAAATTATAAAACTGTAAGATCTATTTTAAAACTAGCAAATTATATAATTTTATCAATATTTGGTATTTCTATGTTAGATGCATTCGGATTAGGATTTATTGTAAAAATATTAGGTGAACTTAAATATATTTTTATGTCTGTTATAACTTATTTAAGTGATACAACGTTTTATAATTATTTAATGACATCATTAAATGTAGCTGAATCTAAAGAAAGTATTAGAACATCTTACAATAAACCTGTAGAAATTGATTGAAGAGAAGAATATGCAAAAGCTGAAAGAAGAAGAGAAATAGAAAAATGAAAAGAAAGATATGAACAACATAAAGAAAAAGATGACAAAGTTAATATGAAAATAATTGCTTTACTTATATTATTATTAGGAGGAACAATAACAGCTTGATATAATCCTGAAATATTACAAGTATTTTCTCCTGTTTGAAATATTGGTAACTGAATTAAAAAAATTCTAAGAGGAAACATAGATGACGATGATGATGATAATGTTACTCCTCCAGGTGTAAAAAGAGCACAAGATGAATTAGATAGAATAGTTAAAGAAGAAATAGAAAAATACAATAATAAAAATAATATGGAAAATATTGATGATGATAAAACTGAAACAGGTAGATCATCTCCTGGAATGTTGGTTTATTCTTCGGATCAAGTGAACCTATCAAATCCTCCAGCTCCACCAGCACCACCTGCTCCACCAGCACCCTTTAAATCTTACTTATATAAAACCATCTTAAAATTTAAACAGTACAACAATACTTTAAGAAATGGAAATTGAAAATGAAAAATATAATGAAATTTGTTTTTGAGTGTTTTATTTGAATTATAATAGGATTATTAATTTGAGCATTTACTATCGAATTTATACATTTTATACTTGTTTACTTTGATTTAGCTTAATAGAGTTATGCATGGAAAATTTTTAAATATTATCCCCTTTTTAAGCCTTTAATTCCTTAAAAGAGTTATGGTTGGAAATTTAGATTTGATTAGGAAGAATAGGTTTAAAATTGTCAATAATAGACATTAAAAATTATTAGAATATATAAATAAAATAAAATAAATGAATAATATAAATCAAGATAGAATTATCTTTTTATCCTCAATTCATAGAGATTGAGCAGTAGATAAATCTGAAAAATATCATTACCATAATTTATATGAATTAAATTTAGAAAATATTACTAATTTTCTAAGTATGATTCGAAATGAAGATATTATGCTAATTAGTCCATTTGTAACTTATACTAAAAAAATTTCTGATCCCTATTTAATATTATCAGAACAATTCTTAGTTAATAAAAATTCTAAACCAGAAATAATCTTCGATTTTATGTTTGATCAATGATCGCAGTCTAATTTCGGTAATGAAATTGATAATCAAAGTTTATTTTTCTATTTTAAATTAATTTGACCCAGATTTAAAAGTAAATGAAATAGATTAAAAAATTTACAAGCCAAAGTGTACAGGATTAAAAAGTAGGGATAAATCGAAATTTTATGGTTTAAATTTAAGCGTGAGCAATACTAGCAGAAGCAGAAGCAATAGCGATATTCACATTATGAGTTTCTAAGCTCCCGTATTACATTATTAAAAGAGTATATTACTAAAAAATAATGTATTTTAGACGCTATTAAAATTTAATTAAAAAAAAATGTTAACAGCAGCAAAATATATCGGTGCAGGTTTAGCTTGTTCAGGTTTAATTGGAGCTGGAGCAGGAATTGGTCTAATTTTTTCTTCATTAATTGCTTCAACAGCTAGAAATCCTCAAATAAGAGGTCAGTTATTCAGTTTTGCAATTTTAGGATTCGCTTTAGCTGAAGCTACTGGATTATTCTCTTTAATGATTGCTTTCTTATTATTATATTCTTAATTTTGTATTATAATTTAAGAATTAATTAAGAAAACAATAAATTAATTTAATAGAATTAACCTTTAATTAAACAAAAATCAATTATTATATTGATTTAATTCTTTACTTTTTAATTAAATAAAGAATTCATTTTTAAAAATAAAAATAAAAATAAAAAAATAAAAATACAAATACAAAAATATTTTCCCCTCCTTAAAATTAAAATTGTATATTAATTAAAATATTAATATTTAAAAAATTATAATTATTTGAATTATATGTATATTTATTCAATACAAATAAATATAATCTTATATTAATTAATATTAATTAAAATATTACATATAAAAATGATTAAAAGTAAAGAATAATTAATTCTCATTTAAAAATTAATTATAAATTATCCAAATCATTATAAATTTAAATTAATAATACATTATTCTTATGAATAGATTTATTATTAATAAATCCCTAAATTAAAAATTAAATTAATTTAGTTTTTGTCACATTTGCCTATAATTATATAAAATATTTTTTAATGAATAATATTAAAAATTTAAATATGAAATTAAGTGTAAATAATAATTTACCTAATTTAAAAAATTTGATCAATAAAGGAAAAATGGATTCTTCAATAGAAAACCTGTTTAAAGCCACAGAATTAGAAAATAATAAATTTTTAAGTAATAAAAAAATGACTAAAATTACACAATTAATTATTAAATTAAGTGATAATATAATTTATTCTAATAAATCCTTATTAAATTTATTAAATAAAAATGAATATAATTTAAATATTTATAACTCAGAAAATTTAAAAGATTTAAATAAAGAATACTCAAAAGCCCAATGAAATGAATCAAAATTAATCAATAGGAATGAACCACAATATATAAAATTAATTAGTCCATTTAATTTTAAATTAGCCAGTTTTAGTAGTAATATTTATACCTTTACTAATAAATCTTATAAACAAATTAATAAAAATTTACATAATTTATATATAATATGTAAATCAGCCTTTCTTAATATGTCTAGTATAATAAGTAAACCTATTATTGAAATTAATTCTAATATAATAAAAATTACATTATTTTTTTATTGGAAACCTTTTAGCAAAAAATATTTTAAAAGTAGTTTACATTCTAAATTTTTAATTTTACATTATTATAAATTAGAAAAATTAGTTAAATTATTAAGTAAATTATTTAATAAATCTGTAGAATTAGAATTAATTAGAATATATTCACCACAAAATGAAAGTAATATATTAGCTAATCTTATTGGTATATTAAGTAATTTTATTAAATTTAGAAATATTCATATGAAATTATTTAAAGTTAGTAAAACTAAAAATTTTAAAAAAAGATTTAGTAAGAATAAAATACCTTCTTTTTTATCTGGAATTTATTTAAAATTAGCAGGTAGAGTTCTAACACAAAAAATTCAAAGAAGAGTGAAATCTAAAATAATTCAAAAAGGTAGTTTAGCTAGAGCTAATACTGATTTAATTAATACTAAAACATTTGTTAATAAAAATAAAAGAGGTACATTTAGTATAACTATTAAAACTGGACACATTATTAGTAATTAATTAATTTAAATTTATAAATTTATTTTCATTTTATATAAACCAACACACAAAATTAATAACAAACACACACAAAAGATAAGATTAAATAAAAATAAAAATTTAATCCATATAAATAAAAGAGATTAAAGTAACAAACTTTAATACAAACAACCCAAACAACACATTCTAAGTAACTAAAAATATCTACTTTATAGATATAATAAGAAATTATTAATTTATTAAAATATCCTCATATAAGAATTAATAATGAGACTTTAGTACAAATAAAACATAAACAAACACAAATGAATAAAATAAATAGAAATCAATTTCAATCTTTTCCTTATCATTTAGTAGAACCATCACCTTGACCTATTTTAGTTAGTTTTTCATTATTAAGTTTAACTTTAGGAGCAGTTATGTATATGCAAGGTTTTACTCATGGAGGACAATTAATAAGTTTAGGATTTACTTTAACAGTATTTGGTATGATACTTTGATTTAGAGATATTATCACAGAAGGTACTTATTTAGGACATCATACAATTCAAGTTCAAAAAGGTTTAACTATTGGAGTAGTATTATTTATTATTAGTGAAGTATTTGCCTTTTTAAGTGTATTTTGAGCTTTTTTCCATTCTAGTTTATCTCCTACAATAGAAATAGGAGGAGTTTGACCACCTCAAGGTATAACACCTTTAGATCCTTTTGCAATACCATTATTAAATACTATTTTATTATTATCATCTGGAGCTTTTGTAACTTATGGTCATCATGCTTTAATACAAGGTGATAGAAGAGGTGCTATCTTAGGTACATTATTAACAATAATTTTTGCTATAATTTTTACTGCTTTACAATATTATGAATATTCTGAATCTAGTTTTACAATGAGTGATTCAGTATATGGAACAGTATTTTATGCTTCTACTGGTTTACATGGATTACATGTAATTATTGGTACATTATTTATTTTAGTAGGTTTTATTAGAATAATTAATTATCATTTAACTGATACACATCATCAAGGACATGAAGCTGCTATTTTATATTGACATTTTGTAGATGTGGTTTGATTATTCTTATTTATAGCTGTTTATTACTGAGGTGGGAATTAAATAATATCTTAAATTAAATTATTTAAGATCATTATTTTTAATTTATTAACCCTTTATTAAAATTTTATATAAACCTAAATAAAAGCCGCTAAACAAAAATATAAGTTTATTTTGTAATTAGCAAGTAATATTTATCTCATAAATAAATATTAGACATTTAATACCAGTCCCAAAGGGTTTATAAAACGATAATACTATGAATTTATCCTTATTTTTATTTTTAATAGGAATATTAGGTTTTATATTAAACCGAAAAAACATAATATTAATGATAATTGCAATAGAAATAATGTTATTAGCAGTAACTATGTTATTATTATTATCAAGTTTTAGTTTTGATGATGGAATAGGACAAATATTTAGTATATTTATCATTTCATTAGCTGGAGCTGAATCAGTAATAGGTTTAAGTATTATTGTAGCAGTTTATAGAATTAAAGGAAATATATTAATAAAACAAGAAACTTAATGTATTTAACAATATTAATTCTACCTTTATTAGGTTCATTTGTTTCAGGATTTTTAGGTCGAAAAATAGGAGTGACCGGTTCTCATATTATAACTTGTACGTGTTTAATTTTATCTAGTATATTAGCAACTATTGCTTTTTATGAAGTAGGTTTAAGTTCAAGTCCAGTAATCATTAATTTATTTAATTGAATAGATTCAGAATATATGATAATATCTTGAGAATTTTTATTTGATCAATTAACAGTATCTATGTTTATTCCTGTTTTATATATTTCTTCTTTAATTCATATTTTTTCAACTGATTATATGGCTGAAGATCCTCATAATCAAAGATTTTTCTCTTATTTATCTTTATTCACTTTTTTTATGTTAGTTTTAGTATCTGGTGCTAATTTTTTTGTAATGTTTGTAGGTTGAGAAGGTATCGCAGAATGCCTTAAATGGGATAATAATGAAAATTTCACTTATAGTATTATCGGTTTAAATGTGGTTGGTAATAAAAAATTTTCTTCTAAAATTAAACAGTTAACTTCTAAGGAACGAATAGGACCTCATAATATAGATATTATTTCTATGATTATAGGATCAACCTTAGGAGATACTCATTTAGAAAAAAGAAAAAATGGAATAGGAACAAGAGTGATATTCGAACAATCAAACAATAATGTAGAATATTTAATGTGATTCCATAATTATTTCTCAAGTAGAGGTTATTGTAGTAATACAAAACCTAAACTACAAATAAGAATAAAACAAAAAGGTAAAGTATTTTATCAATATCGAGTTAATAGTTATACATTTTCTAGTTTTAATTGAATTCATGAAATGTTTTATAAATTAGTTGATAATAAATATATAAAATTTGTTCCTTTAAATATAGCAGAATATTTAACACCTTTAGCATTAGCCATTTGATTTATGGATGACGGTTCTAGTATAGGTAAAAGTGTTAGAATTGCTACTAATTGTTTTAAATTTGAAGAAGTGAATTTACTTTGTAAAGTATTAGAAAGTAAATATAATATTATTGCTACACCCAATAAATGTGGTAAAAATAAAGGTCATATTATATATATTCATGTTAATTCTATAAATTTATTTACTAATCTTATTAAACCTTATTTATTACCTTCATTATACTATAAGTTAGGATCTGACAAATAGTCAACATTATTATTACCATAGTAAGAAAATGATCAATTATTAGAGAATTAAATTGAAGAATAATAAAAAATTAGTCTAATATAATAAATTAGCTAATTACGTTTTTTTGCGACGTTATTGAAAACGATCAAATGAATTAGCTTCATTAATAGATCGTCGGTTACAATTTTAATCGCGACAGACTAGTTCAATAACGGGTGCCTGAAATGGTGCTCAATGCATAGTCGAAATCTTTGTTTATTTGTAATAATAAAATTAATAATGAGGCACAAGACATTATATTTTATAAATTTTATAATTTTAAAGATTAAAAAGTCTAAGAAAATAGACTAGTTTAACTAGATTACCCCCTTTTAGAACTGGAGCCAAAGGAAACACAAAACAGATTAGATAAATAGTTTTAAATTTTTATCCAATAATCTAAAAGAGATGGATAAAAAAGATAGAATTAAATGAATTCCATTAGTTTAACGATAGAATATCCATTTGGTTTTTATGAAGAATATGTTTTAACTTTTTTTTATGATCCCTTATTAGAAAATTAAATTGAAGAATTTGGTTTAACTCCAAAATGGAATGCAGACCCTTGAAGGTCAATTATAAGATTTAATACAAAACTTAAATCCCCAAATAAAATGTATTTTAATAATACATTATTCTTATGAATAGATTTATTACTAATAAATCCCTAAATTAAAAATTAAATTAATTTAGTTTTTTGTCACATTTGCCTATAATTATATGAATATGAATAAAATGACATTATTTTACAACTTATTAAATAACCATTTTCTAAATAATAATTTTTTAATTTTCGGAGTATTTACAGGTACTGCTAGTATATTAGGATATTTAATTTTTATAGTTAGATTAGGAAGTATAATTATATATTTAAATGAAAAATTTATAATCTTAAGCAATAAATTTATTAAAAAAATACAACAATACTTTAGAGTATTTAGATTTTTAATAATGTTATTTATATTGTTTAAATTTATATGAATTTATGAATTAATATTCTATAGTTTTTGTATAATTACTGTAATATTATTAGGTTATGCTGTATATAGATATAGATCAACTTTTGCTGCTATTTCCACTAAAATGAGTCTGATTGTAGTTATAAAGTCAGATATTAACAAAATTATCGTTTACCCAAATCGAAGTAGAACAGAAATGACAAATATGGATATAGTAGAACGAAAATTTGAATTTAACCTATCAAACGACAGAATTCAGGAAATAAGAACTGCATTTGGTCCAAATATTCTTAATAATGAAATAACTGGTCAAAATGCTGACCAAATAGTAGATACATACGTAATGCCTCTTATAAATGCAAGTCGAATGAAATCATTATTTTTGGAAATTTTAAACCCATTTTAATACTTATTATTCCAGAAATTTTAATTTATAATAATTTTTGTAATAAAATTAACCCCTTTTTAAGTAAATTATTTCTTAAAAGAGTAAACAAGACAAATATAAAAATATATACAAATTTATTCTTATTTGTTTGTTTAGTTTACATTTACCCTTAATTTATTATACAATTAAAATGTCTTGTGCTCATTAAAATTTTTATAAATACTAGGGCATTATGTAAATCCTATAAGGTTATAATGTACAGGGAAATAAAGAAGAAGCTATAATTTTATTTGATTATATAAAATTATTTCTTTATTTTTAAGATTTGATTGGTATTGTTTCTTATTTACTAATTAATTTTTGATTTACTAGAATACAAGCAAATAAAGCAGCCATATTAGCTTTAACTATGAATAGAGTAGGAGATATGGGTTTAAGTATAGGATATTTTGCATTAATTGCTTTATTTGGATCTTTAGATTATGCCACAATATTTAGTATAGTACCATTTATGAATGAAACAGCTATAACTATTATAGGATTATTATTATTAACAGGAGCTATGGCTAAATCAGCTCAAATACCTTTACATTCTTGATTACCTGGAAGTATGGAAGGTTTTAAAGGTGTAAAACATTATTTTCTAATTATTATATGCATTTTAGGTTTCTACATTTATTTAACAGATTTATCTGATATTAAATATTTATCTATTTTACCTGTAATCCATTCAATTCCTAAATCAACATTGAACACTATCACAGGAAATATGTTAGGTGATGGAAGTCTTAGTCTTTCTAAGTTTAATAGAGGTGAAGGTAAATACTCTATGACTATGGATGTTTATTCATTAAATTCTTTGAATTATATAAATCAAACAATTTACAGTCAATTTACCGATAAAAAATTTTATGCTTACCCAAATACTTTACTTCCTCAGCATAAAGATAAATAAATTACTCAATATCATCTGAAAACTAAAACACATCCAGTGTTTACAGCTTTGCATAGTTTATGATATAAATGAGATAATGTTGAAAACAAATTTGTAAAAATTGTCCCTTTAAATATATAAAAATTGTTTTCAGAAATATCTTTAGCTTATTTAATAATGGATGATGGTTATTTTTATTCTCACGGTAGAACTCACACAGTTCTTCTTTGCACTGAATTGTTTACTAAAGAAGAATGTATAATTCTTCAATCAGTTTTAGAAAAGTTAGATATAAAATCAACTTTAAAAGTGAGATATAAAATTAACAATAGATATAGAATTAGAATATCTAAAACTAGTATGCATAGAGTTATTTATTTAGTGAAACCATATATGCATACAGATTTTTTATATAAATTAGGAATATAATTGTTTTGAATAGGGCCTTCCTTAAACTTCACTATATGCTGGGACACCCTAAAGCTTTAAGTACTCATCTATTTTTTAATAATAATTATAATAAGTATAAATAGATAGTTAAAATCTTAAAGATAGTACAATGGGCAATCAGCAGGAAACCAACAAAGTTACACACTTTAATTTTTTATTAATAAAAAAATTTTCATATAAAAAACAAAAAGAAAAGAAAACAAAATATATGAAATTTACAAATTTACCCCCTTATTAATCTAATTAAATACTATGCAATCTCTCAATATAGATTCAATCAATGTCTCATTTTAATTTTAACATAATTTATTTTAAATAAATTCCATCCATGTCTCATTTTTAATTTAGGTATAATTTGCTTAAGAGACAGTTCTCTAATAATTAAACAAAAATTTGTTTAATTGAGATCCAATTTGATTTTAATATTTCTAATGATTTTTTTAAACTATTTAACTATTATTTTTTTAACAATGAATGAAATTGTTAATTCTTTATTCATCTTATTAGTTTCTTTATGAGACAACATCGGGTTTGAAGGACTAATTATAATTACAATTATACACTTAGCTTCTAAAGGTAAAAAAATTTTAGATACAGTGACTAAAGTAATAACTATCTCAGCTTGAAGTACAATGCTATATAATAATTGAGTTAAAGGTCAATCCTCTGGATCAAGTGACGATGATAAAAATAAAAAAGATGAAAATAAAAAAGATGAAAATAAAAAAGATGAACACACACAACAGGAAAACAAAAATGAAAAATAATATAAGATATTTAGTTTATTTTCCATTAATTCTAACTAATTTAAATATAAATGTTAACGAGTCTGACCCTATGATAACTCAATTAGCTTAAGGGGTATTCTTATTAAGTTTAGTGGCTCTATTTCTGTTTTATAAGTGTATTAGGTTATATTACATCATATTATTTTGTTCAAAAAGGTAATTATGAAGACAAATATCCAAAAATTTAAAGGAGTAATTAATTACTTTAAACGAATAACTTTAACTTTTCTAATTTTAGATAGTTTATTATGTTTGATTTGTATAATCTTACTAGTGATTTTTTCTTTCTTATTTATTATTAAATAAATTTTACCCCCTTTTCTTGAATTCTTGTCTAAATAACAGAGGAGAAATTTAAATTTTTATTGAATGAGGGTTAATTATCTATTGGTATAGATCAGAATCCTCCTTAATTTTCTGTTAGGGTTCGATTCCCTTTAACTCTATTATTTAAAATTATAATGGTAAATATTTACTAATTTAATTCTTATTTTAATAAAATTTAACCCCTTTTCTATTTTAAATTAATTGTAAGGGGTTTTATATTGATTGGTTTCAATTATAAATGTTTATCGCTTTTATATCCAGGTTCGATTCCTGAAAACTCCGTTTGTTTTAAATCCGATTTAAAATTCGATTTAAAATCTATTTAGTCTTTTTATTAGTAAAAGAATAAACATGACGACAGTATAATTTTTTTCCCTGTTTGTTATGTTTATTTTAACCTTAAAATTTATTATAATATTATAATTGCTTTATGCTTCATTATAATCTGGTAAATATTAAATAATTATTTTTTGTTTTTATTTTGTTTTCTTTTCTTTTTATTAATTTAAAATAATTATTTAAAGTGTAACTTTAAGTAGGATCCTCAGAGACTACACGTGAAGCTCATATTAAGTTATGATGAAGATATAGTCCGATCAATAAAGAAATTTATTGTTAACAAAGATGCCGACACCTGTATCAGCTTTAATTCATGCTGCTACTTTAGTAACTGCTGGATTATATTTATTATTACGATCCTCACCTTTATTAGAATATAGTAGTACAGCTTTATTAATTATTACTTTAACTGGAGCTACAACTGCTTTCTTTGCAGCTACTTGTGGTTTAGTTCAAAATGATTTAAAAAGAATAATTGCTTTTTCAACTATTAGTCAATTAGGATATATGGTTATGGCTGTAGGTTTAAGTCAATATAATGTAGCTTTAATGCATGTTATAAATCATGCTTTCTTTAAAGCTTTATTATTTTTAGGAGCTGGAGCTGTAATTCATAGTTTTTCAGATCAACAAGATATAAGAAGAATAGGAGGATTAATAAAATTTTTACCTTTTACTTATACAACTATGTTAGTAGGATCATTATCATTATTAGCTACACCATGATTAACAGGATTTTATAGTAAAGATTTAATAATAGAATTAGCTTATGGTCAATATAGTTTTAGTGGTACATATGCTTTCATTTTAGGAAGTATTACTGCTGGTTTAACTGCATTTTATTCATTTAGATTAATTTGTTTAGTTTTCTTAACTGTACCAAATGGACCCAAACAATCTTATTTAAATATTCATGAAGCTAATAATAAAGTAATTATTCCATTAGTGTTATTAGCTTTATTTAGTATATTTTTTGGTTTTATTTTTTCTGATTTATTTGTGGGTATGGCTAGTGATTTTTTCAATAATGCAATATTTATTAAACCTAATAATATTTCTTTAATTGAAGCTGAATTTAGTTTACCTTTAATAATAAAATTATTACCTGCTTTACTATCATTATTTGGTGCTAGTTTAGCTATATTTTTATATCATAAAAGTTCAACATTTATTATTGATTTAACTGATAATTTAATGGGACAAAAATTATATACCTTTTTTAATGGTAAATATTTCTTTGATATAATTTATAATAATTATATTATAAATAAAGGATTAGAATTAGGTTATATTATTTCTAAAGTTTTAGATAGAGGTATAATAGAAATGGTAGGACCTCATGGTTTATCTCAAACTTTAACTAAGACAGGTACAAATCTTAGTAAGTTAGATACTGGTGTTATAACTACATATTCTATTTATATTACTTTATCTTTACTTTCTTTAATTTTCTTAATTTTTGCTCCTATTTTTATAGATACTTCTGTATTAAATGAAATAAGATTATTTATTATTTATATAGCTGCTTTAATTATTGTTTTATATCCTTCTAAACCTTAATTAAAAATATTTATTATTATTATTATTATTATTATTATTATTATTATTATTTTAAACTTTTTACCCCCTTAATTTGATAATTTAAATGAATTTCTTTAATTTATACCATTTATAAACAAAATGAATAAAATAACATAATTTATTCATATAAATTCAATCAATGTCTCATTTTAATTTTAACATAATTTATTTTAAATAAATTCCATCCATGTCTCATTTTTAATTTTATTTTTAAAATTTAAATCGTTTATAATGCGGAGACAGTTCTCTAATAATAAACAATTAGTTTATTTGAGATCCAAATATTTTTAATTAGATTTTAATGCCTCAATTAATACCATTTTATTTTGTTAATCAATTTTCATTCTCATTTTTAACTTTACTTTCTTTAATTTATATATTTTCTAAATATGTATTACCTTTATTTACTTTTCAACAAGTAATAAGAATGTATATTACTAAATTAAGTAATAAATAATAAATAAACCATTTAAATTATTATTTAATTAGCTTTAATTTAATTTATATTTAATAATATATTATTTATATTATTTAATTTTCATTATTAACCCCTTTTAGTTTATAACTACTTTTTATTTCTTTTTAATATTCACCCTTTAAAATAAATATTAAACTAAAAATAGTAAAAGAATACTATGGATTTATAATATAGTTAAGATTTAAATCTTTATACCATTTATCATATTTATTTAAATATATGAAATAATTGAATAAGCTGAATCTTAGAATATTTTACACATATAAATTATATATATTTTGTGTTTTTATAGAATATAATTTATCATAGGGTATTGATACTAATACGCTATATATTGTATAATTTTTTATAAGAATTTAAATGAAAGAAAAGTAGATTAGTAAACCTAAGAGATAATTTAATAAATTACACAAATTAACCCCCCAAAGAAATGTTTAAAACCCTATCAATATTTAATACTATATACAATGATGCTCCTCAACCATGACAAATCGGATTTCAAGACAGTGCTGCGCCAGGTTTTACTGGGATAGTAGAACTACATAATACTATATTTTTTTATTTAATTGTTATTTGTGTTGGAGTATTTTGAGTTTTAGGTTCATCAATATATTATTTTAATATAAAAAATTCACCTATAATTCATAAATATTTAAATCATGGAACATTAATTGAATTAATATGAACAATCACACCAGCTTTAATATTAATAGCTATAGCTTTCCCAAGTTTTAGATTATTATATTTATTAGATGAAGTAATATCACCTACAATAACAATCAAAGTAGTAGGTCATCAATGATATTGAAGTTATGAATATTCAGATTATGTTACTGAAAGTGGAGAATCTATAGAATTTGATTCATATATGATACCTGATTCTGATTTAGAATTAGGTCAATTTAGATTATTAGATGTGGATAATAAAGTAATTATCCCTGTTGATTGTCATATTAGATTAATAATTACTGGAGCTGATGTAATACATTCTTTCGCTTTACCTTCTTTAGGACTTAAAGTAGATGCTGTACCAGGTAGATTAAATCAATCATCAATAATAGCTGAAAGAACTGGTACATTCTATGGTCAATGTAGTGAAATTTGTGGAGTATGACATGGCTTTATGCCAATAGTTGTTGAAGCTGTTTCAGTACAAGATTATTTAGCTTGAGTTGATCAAGCTAATAATTAATTTATTCATTTGTATAATTATCTTAATTTATAATTTAACTTAATAATACAAATATTATTAATATTTTTACAAAATTACCCCCTATACATAAAAGTATTAGTAAATTAATTTATTTGTATATTAATTTATACGTATTAATATACATAAATTCATCAAATTTACTTTTTAATAAAATAAAAATTAATTTTACATTATTGAAAGCCTGTAATTTAATGGTAAAATGATTTCTTGATGAGAAATTTATAGAAGTTCGATTCTTCTTAGGCTTAAATTATATTTTTTTTTTCTTAATAAAATCAATAAACTAATTACATTGTCAGAATATTAAAACAATTATTTATTTTAAAAAATTTAATATAAGTTTAATAATAATAATATTGTTATCAAATGAATAATTAAAATACAAATTTGTATTCTTTTTATTAAATAATAATAAATAAATTATTTATTTTTATATAAAATTTATCATAAATGATTAACTACAAAGTAAATTAAAATTTAATATTTTTTATATTTATTATTATCTAAAGTAAATATTAATTTAATAAATTAAATAAGTATTTAAGATACTTCTATTAACTATTTATTAAAATAGGGTTAAATACCATAATTAATACTTTATACTATTTCAAAACAATATAGATTATATTTTATTATAAATTTAATTTTAATATAATAGAAAATATATTTATATATAAAAAAGATTATTAATTGAAATTCAAATGTAAATATAAATGAGATTATTAAAAACTAATGTTTTATTAAGATTATTAAATTCTTATATTGTAGATTCACCTCAACCAGCTAATATTTCTTATTTATGAAATTTTGGTTCATTATTAGGAACTTGTTTAATAATACAAATATTAACAGGAGTATTTTTAGCAATGCATTATCAACCTCATGTAGATTTTGCTTTTAATAGTGTAGAACATATTATGAGAGATGTTAATGCTGGTTGAATTTTAAGATATACACATGCTAATGTAGCTTCATTCTTCTTTATTTTTGTTTATGCTCATATAGCTAGAGGATTATATTATAGTTCTTATAAATCACCTAGAATTTTAGTTTGAACTATTGGAGTAATAATTTTAATATTAATGATGGCTATAGCTTTTCTAGGTTATGTGTTACCTTATGGTCAAATGAGTTTATGAGGTTTGCTTAATAAGCCTCAAATGTATAATTTATATTTATATTTAATTTGTTTATCTTTATTATTAATCACACCTGTTTATTTAAATAATCCACCTAAATTTAATAGACTTAAAGGTCTTTACAGAATAGGACCACATAATACTGATATAATTTCAGTAATATTTGGATCTCTACTTGGAAATGGTCACGGTGAAAAAAGATTATTAGGATTAGGAACAAGATTTAGTTTTTATCAAGAAGCTTCTCATGTAAGTTATTTAATGTTCTTACATAAATTATTTTCAGAATTAGGTTATTGTAATTCTAAATTACCTGTTATTACAACCAGATTAGGTAATAAAGGTAAATTAAGAAAAGTAGCCAGATTTTCAACTTGAACTTATACTAGTTTTAATTGAATATATGAATTATGATATGACAAAAAAATAAAAAATGTGCCAGAGTGTATCGATCAATATTTAACTCCTTTAGCATTAGCTATCTGAATTATGAAGGATGGTGCTAAAGTAGGAAAAACTTTAAAATTATGCACTAATTCTTTTTCTTATAATGATTGTTTACTTCTTATTAAAGCATTAAATAATAATTTTAATATTAAAGCTTCTATTCAATCCGCAGGAAACAAAGATAAATACTTAATTTACATATGAAAAGAATCTATGACTGATCTTATAAAAATAGTATCTCCATATCTAATTCCTGAAATGAAATACAAATTAATTTAATATATTTATATATAGTTATAATGTAAAATATAAAGCAATTTTTACTAAAAATTTATATACACAAACCATTATAGCAATACTGATGAAAACAGGTCAAAAATGTTTGTTTAGCGTTAAGACCGTCGGTAGAGTAAACTATCGCGACAGACTGGCTCATCGGTGGGTGTCTGAAATGATGCTTAATGTACAGTCGAAATCTTTATTCAGTATTATATCATATTGAATCACAAGGCTTTATATTCGTTTATTAATTTTAAGGGTTATTATTAAAAGAATAATGTGACAGAAAAATTTATTTATCAAAAATAATCTCATTTTATTTTCGAAAAATAAATATACATTATAAAAGCCTGAATAGTCTATAATTATTTATAAAATATTCAGTTCCTCATTGATGCTTAGTCATGAAGGAAAAATTTATATCTCACTTATATTCCCTAACTATGAAATTCGGAAATAAGGAAAATTCCTAGTGGAGGGAGGTCTGGAATATGATATATCTAAGTTAAATAAATGAAATTATTTATTAACGATCTCACACTCGTAAGAACCAATAAAAAAAAAAATAAAAAAAAAAAATATTAATGTATATAAATATCTCTCTTGAAATAATATTAATTTCATTTCCTATTTTAGCTACCAATGGTTTTATTTATAGTTTAAAATTTTTTAACTTAAATAAACCAAGTACTTCTAAAAATATTTCAGTAATAACACCCAAAACAGAAACAGATGTATTAGCTCCTACATTATTAATAGCTTCAAATCCTCTGAAATTAACTTCATCAGAATCAAATGCATCTTCAGAAACAGATGTATCTCAAGTGATATTTGATTATGAAGATGAAGATATAGATGAAGGAACTATGACTCAAACTCAAAATTCAAATTTATCAGATACAAATGAAGGAATAATGGATCAAAATTCAAATTTATCAGATACAAATGAAGGAATAATGGATCAAACTCCAAATTACGGATTATGCTCTGCAGAAGAAGGAACAATACCTTCTAATTTAGACCCTTTGGATCACTATACTTCATTAGATAGTATAACAATCTTAAATAGTCAAAGAGTAGAAGAATGAAGAGATATTGTATTGGATTTACATGATTTCCCTATTAATACACCAGCTCATATACTTCAACAAATCAAATTTGAAGAAATAAATATTATTTATAGTCAAGATATTATTCAATATGCTATTACTCAAACAGAGTTAAGACTTCTTATTGAATTACTTCCGGCTATTAGCTTATTTAAACCTGAGATTAATCATTTAATTTTGACTATGATGGCTTATTATCATTTATAGTTAAAAATTCTTAATGAATTGATCATTCTTTTTTTTAATAATATTATCCCCCTTATTTTTGTGTGATATGATTAATGGAATAAAAGAGTAAACTTAACCCAAAAGTATTAAACACAATTTTTGTTTAATCTCTGTATGTTAAGTTTACATAACCCTTAAAATTTATAATACAATTATTTTATTTAAATAATTATAATGTACATGATTTACTTGTTTTAAACATATAAGCTTAAGCTAAAATAAGTAAATTAAAGATTTGGCAACAGTAATTACTAATTTATTATCAGCAGTTCCCTTTTTTGGACAAGATTTAGTAGAATTAATTTGAGGAGGATTTAGTGTAAGCAATGCTACACTTAATAGATTTTTCTCTCTTCATTTCTTATTACCATTTTTATTAGCTGCTTTAGTAATAGCTCATTTAATGGCTCTTCACACACATGGGTCAAATAATCCTAATGGTATATCTTCAAATGGGGATAGATATGCAATGCATCCTTATTTTACATTTAAAGATCTTGTAACTATCTTTGCATTTTTATTAGCTTTATCTGTAATAGTTTTCTTCTATCCTAATTTATTAGGACATAGTGATAATTATATTCCAGCTAATCCTATGAGTACACCTCCTTCTATAGTTCCTGAATGATATGTTAGATGTCATGCTTAAGAGTAATCTTATGAAAAATATACTTTACTATATGCTGGAAACTCCTAAAGCTTTAAGTACTCATCATAGTTAGGATAGTTAAAATCTTAAAGATATTACAATGGACAATCAGCAGGAAACCAAAAAAATTTACAAATAAAAAAAACAAAACAAAACAAAAAAACTAAAAAAACAAAAATATAATAAAAGAGTATATTATAATAAAAATAATATATTTTAGACACTATTGAACAAAAATAAAAATAAAAACAAAATATAATGATTGATAACTTATTAATTGACAATAATTTATCCGATTATGGTATTCTCATCGGTTGTGCACTAATCTTAGGCGCTTCAGTATTTTACTTCATTAGAGGTAATAATATAGATAATCTTCCCAATAATAATGCAATTCCTTCTAATAATAATGCAATTCCTTCTAATAATAATGCAATTCCTTCTGAGAATACTTCAATTCCTTCTAATAATACAGAAGCTTTAACAAACCAAGAGATGGAAGCTATTATTAATGAAAATATGGTACCTACTTCAAACATAGAATATCTTGTAACTGACAGTGATTTTGATACAGAATCTGAGCATGCTAATATATCTGATCATGATACAGTTAGTACAGATGATTTGGATGAAATATTAACAGATCCAGATTTATTTTGGGTTCCATCTTTTGAAAGTAAGTTTAGAAGTGTTGAATTTCTCATGCCTGATGTAGATTTTAATGTATGTTCTATTCAGGAATTAAAATTATTTGAGTTCTGTAGCCTATTTGAAACAGAAATGGCTGAACATTCAATTTCTGAAGAAGAGATGATGGAATTAATATGTTTCTTTTCAGAGAGAGATTTAGCTACAAATTGAATTAATGACTTATTACTTGCTGTTATAGAACTATTGTAATATTTGATGATTTAGCTACAAATTGGATTCATCACTTATTCTTTTTTTTTCATTTTTCTATTATAATATTTGATAAATTATAAATTTAATTCTATCAAATATTACCCCCTTTTTCTTTAAAATTTCCAATTGAATAACAGAGTAAACAAGAAAAAAGTATAATTTTTTGTTTTGTTTTGTTTTTTTTGATTAATTATAATCTATTTGTTTTGTTTACATTACCCTTTATCGTTGTTTTTAATTATATTTGACAATTAAACAATAAGTATAAAAAAATATTTGTAATTTTAAGTAGGATCCTCAGAGACTACACGTAAAGCTCCTTTATATTTTTAATTAAAGGATGAAGATATAGTCCAGCCATTTTTGAAAATCTATGGGTATATATATTTATATAAAATTTGATCTGATAACTTCTGTAAGTTTAATATGTAAAAAAAATTACACGACTTCTGTTAACAAAAGATTAACCCAAGGCGAAAGATCAAAATTCAGTATAGATAATCCATTAAGTGAAATACTAATTGGTTTATTATTAGGAGATGGTCATTTACAATGTAGATTCGGTAATAGTAGATTTATTTATGGTCAAAGTAGTTTAAGAGAACATCATTTAAATTATTTTTATCACATATTTGATTTATTTAAACCTTTTGTATCTAAAGAATTTAAAGCTAAATCAAGATCTTTCGTAGATAAAAGAACTAAAAATACTTATAGTTCAATTTATTTTTCTACATTAACTTTACCTTGTTTTACTTATTATAGAAATTTATTTTATAATATACATAATACCAAAATTGTACCTTTGAATATAAACCAATTATTAACTCCTAGAGGGCTAGCTTATTGAATAATGGATGATGGTTCTCTTCAAAATAAAGGTTTACATTTAAGTACATATAATTTTTCATATGAAGAAGTAATTTTATTAAAAAATACTTTAGAAAATTTATTTAAACCTGACTTTCTTGTAAAATGCTCTATTCATAACCATAAAAAAGGTTATAGAATTTATATTTGAGAAGAAAGTATAATATCAGTAAGAAACCATATATTTCAGTATATGCATAAAGATATGCTTTACAAAATAAATCCTATATAAATATATATTATTTGATCTATTACCATTTTATGCTATTTTAAGATCTATACCTAATAAATTATTAGGAGTTATAGCTATGTTTGGTTCATTATTAATTTTATTAATATTACCTTTAACTGATTTATCTCGAATAAGAGGAAGTCAATTTAGACCTGCTATGAAATTAGCTCAATGATTTTTTATTGTAAATTTTGTTATATTAATGTGAATTGGATCTCAACATCCTGAAAGTCCTTTCGTAGAAGTAGGACAATTTGCTACTGCATTTTATTTTTCTTGATTCTTAATAATTGTTCCTATAATTGGTATGACTGAAAATACTTTAATGGATTTAGCTACAGATAAAAATTAAATATTATTTTAATTTATAATTTTATATAAATTATATTTTATTAGATAAATTTAATTCTCATAAAGACTAATTTTATTTAATTAATTTTTGTTATTTTCCCCCCTTTTTATTAATTTATATTGAATTAATTATCTAAAAGAATAGATTATAAAATCTATAATTATTATTAAAATTTATTTCTTTTTATTATATTAATTTAAATAAAAAAATAATTTAACTAAATTACATTTATTAACAATTTAATTAATTGAATATAAATGAGATTAATATAAATACAAATTTAATAATAAATAAGGTAGAATTAGTTTAATTGGCAAAATAATGTCTTGTGGCGACACTGTTCAGAGTTCAAATCTCTGATTTTACCCTTAATTAGTTTATTTAATAAATTTTATTTAAAAAAATATAATTATTTTAATTAAGAATGAGTTGAGATATTTAAACCTGTAAAATTTAATATAAAATTATATTAAATTTTAAGTGAAAGTTCTAGGTCTATTAAATACACTTAACTAAAAATAAAAAGTTTATTTAAAAATTTCATTGTATATTAATAAAGATAGAATAATCTTTGGATAAAAAAATAGAAAAATATTCATTTAAATAATAAATATAATTATATCAAATACTTTTGTAATTTAAATTCTTATCTTTTGTAATTTAAGTTCTTATAAATATTAATTAAATAATTAATAAATATTTTAATATACTAAATTAGTTTCTTTTTTAAATGTGAAATCTTTAATTCTTATACTTAGACTTATTAATATTTAGATTATATCAGTAATATTTTATAAAAACATAATAATATTATTTTTATAAAATATATGGACTTAATTAGTCTTGTAAATATATTTTACTTCTAATTCATTGGATTATTTAAATTAATTATAAAATAAATAAATTGTTTAATTAAATTAATTAAGCTGAAATAGTTTAAATGGTTAAAACTTACTATTCATGATGGTAAAACAAAGGTTCAATTCCTTTTTTCAGCTATTGAAATATATTATTATTATTAATTTATAGAAAATATTTAATTTTAATTTTAATGTATATTATTATTAATTCTTCACATTAATTTTTTAATTTATTTACTAGAATTTTTAAATTAAATATAGATAGTTTTAAATGACAAATCTAAACTAAAAGTATAGATGACAATTTAATAAAAACATCAAAGTAATTTAAAGGAATTATTAAGGATAACTAGCAAATTTATTAAAAAGGAGGTACTAAACCAAAAGCCACAAACTTCTTAATATTAATATTAAAAGTAAGCAAATTGTGACGATCCTAAGGGAAACCTTAAATATTAATACTTCCTGAAGCAAAACATTGTATTAAGGAAAGGAAAGGAAATCAACCGAGACTCCAAAAGTAATGGTGAGTGAAATTGGATTAGCCTAAAAATATAATAATTTGAAATTATAAAATATTAATTATAAAGAATGAAGTTGGAATATCATTAATTATAATTTAATTATTATTATAATAATTATTTTTAATAAAATAAAAATAAAATAAAATAATTACCAAAGAAGGTATTCAGTCCTGTAAAATTATAAAAATTTTTAAATAAAAATAAGTACAATGAGAGAAAACTTGTTGGAATATAGGGGAACCATCCTCTAAGGCTAAGTATAATAAATTTAGCGATAGTGAAAAGTACTGTAAAGGAAAAGTTGAAATAGTTCGTTGTATAACGAAATGAAATAGTCTTGAATTAGTAATTCTATAAGCAGTTGAAGTTTTAAAATATAAAATGACAACGTACCTTTTGCATAATGGGTCAGTAAGTTAATAATAATAGCAAGGTTAATTAGCCTTAGCGAAAGCGACTAAATTATTTGTATAATAAAATTTAATAAATTTTAAAATATTTTTTAAACCAAAAAATAGAATAAATTCCTTATAAATAAAATATTAATTATGAAATAAGTGATTTATTTACAAAATAATAATTATGGGATAGTTATTATTATTAGACCCGAAGCCAGTTGATCTTTCCAAAACCAGATTATAATGGATCGAACGGTTGAATGTTGCAAAATTCTCCGAAGAGTTTTGGAAAGCGGTGAAATGCCAATCTGAACTGGTGATAGCTGGTTTTCTACGAAACATATTTAAGTATGACATCTATGAATAAATTTATGGAGGTACAGCACGTTAATTCCCAACTAATAATAATAATAATATATTATTAAAAGTTTAGGTTGAGGGGATCTCGAAAATCTTACCAATGGAAATGAAACTCGGAATAACATAAATTGATAATAGATATTCAGACTATTCATGATAAGTTGAATAGTCAAGACGGAAACAGCCGAGAACATGGATCAAGGTCCCAAATGATTATTAAGTGAAATTAAAGGAAGTAATAGATTGAATGCAGCTGTAAAGTGAGCCTGGTAGTCGCTATCTTTTAATGATCGTTGTAACAACGTAGCAGCCCTTAGACTATTGCACCATAAATTTAACGGGTCTTAAATAATCAACCGATATCCTGTTAATTATAAATATAAATTAAATTATGTTTATAAATTAGGTAGTAGAACATTCAGTATAATTGATGATAAACAGTGTTTCATTGTTTGAAAATAACTGAAGAGATAATGCTGACATGAGTAACGTAAAGAAGTTATAATACTTCTCGCCGAATACAAAAGGGTTATAAGGAAAGGTTAAACCACCTTATGTTAATGCGGCCTCTAAGGTTCAGAACCAAAGTTTTGACTGATGAGTAATATATTGAAAATCTATATGGTAAATTATAATAGATCAGGAAAATTAAATATATATAATTTATTATAAAATTTAAATTATTAACTACCGTACCCTAAACCGACACAGGTTTGTAAGTAGAGTATACTAAGGCGAAGAGCTAAAAGTTGTTAAGGAACTCGGCAAATTGTTCTCATAAGTTTGACAATAAGAGAAACCATATAAAAATTTAAATTAACCATAATTTTTATTCTTTATATGGTATAATAAAATCGGAGGCCACGACTGTTTACTAAAAACACAATTCAGAGCAATGATTAAGATAATAGTATTCTGAATGAAATTTGCTCAATGCCATTAATATAAAAGAGGTAATTTTAAAGTTACTAATTGAAAGTCTGGTTAATAGCGGTCTTAACTATGAGGATCCTAAGGTAGCAAAATAAATTGGCCATTAAATGTGGTCTAGTATCAATAATGTAACGATGGTCTCACTGTCTCTACAACTTGCTCAGTGAAATTGAATTGCGAGTGCAGATGCTCGCTATCTTCAGAGGGACGGGAAGACCCTATGCAGCTTTACTATAGTTAGTTATTATAATGATTTTAATTCAATTAATAGTAATTAGGGATGTCGATAGACTAATTTTGGAATACCTTAAAATTAGAATGAAATTTTTATTTACCTTATAAATTGAAATTTAAGGGATAAATGACTAATTGGTAGTTTGACTGGGGCGGTCGTCTTTAAAAAAGTAGCAAAGTACATCCAAAGATTTAATAAATTTATAATATTATAATTATTTGTTATAATATACAGACAAAAAAATTAAATTCTTTAATATAAATAAGAATTAAATAAAAATAAAACTTAATAAATTTGTTTTATTATTATAAGGTATAGCTAGAAATTGAATGGAAATCAATAAATTAGTGAAAGATTTTGAATAGTATAATGGCGGAAAGCATACCTAACTGAAAGACTTAGAAGTCAAACAGATACGTAAGTAGGGCATAGTGACCCTTCGCTATATAATGGAATAGACGGGGATCAATCGATAAAAGTTACGCTAGGGATAACAGGCTGATAGCCGGTAAGAGTACACATTGTTCTGGCTGTTTGGCACCTCGATGTCGACTCATCCTATCCTCCGGGTGAAGAAGCTTGGAAGGGTTCGGCTGTTCGCCGATTAAAAGGGTACGCGAGTTGGGTTTAATACGACGTGAGTCAGTATGGTCCCTATCTTCTGAAGAGATAAATAGTAAAAAGGGGAAGACCTTCTAGTACGAAAGGATCAATAGGCTGTGTTTCTCTAGTGCACCAATTGTTGAATTTAATTAATTAAATAAGCATAGTTGGGTAGCCACAAACATATTAGATAAGCGCTGAATGTATATAAAGCAAGAAACTAACCCCTAGATACTATCTTAAACTTATTTCTATTATTTATTTTTTAAATAATTTTTATTATATTAATCCATAATATAATCTAAGAAATGAAATAAATTTAATTTTATAAGAAAAAGAACATTTCTTAATAGGATGCAAATGTAAGTAACTGTGAATTATTTAGTTTAGCATTACTAATGAATAAAATAGACTTGATGTTTTAAATTGTCCAATTATAATTAATTTCTATAGATTCTAACTAGTTAAAATTGATTTAATGCTTATAAATAAATAAATAAATTTTCAGAATAAGATATTTATAAGCATTTACATATTAAACTAATGAAGACTCGAACTTCAGATACTATCACCTGATTTTAGTTTGTTTATAAAACGGGGGTTAATAAAATTAAATAGAGTTAATTATTGCTTATAAACCAAATTTTCTTTTAATTTGGCTAATATCAAATTTAACTCGTTTATATTTGAATACTAGAGTATAATTTTGAAGATTATTAAAAACATAAAAGAGTAATTGCAACCAATGAAATATAAAATAAAATAAATGAACAAAAATTTAGAAAAATACACTAAAGCTGAATTAATCAGCAAAATTAACAAATTTAAAAACGATAGAATAGAAGGAAAATCTATTTCTATTAAAATAAGATCTTATCTATCTAAAATAATAGAATTAATAATAACATTTAAAAATATATTACTTAAATTAACTTTAATTAGTTTCTTTATTCAAATATTTAGAAAATATAATTTATTTAGAAGATTGTGAACTATTTTAAATGCAATAGTAATGGCTATTTTTGGTATATCTATTTTAGAAAACTTTGGAATTGAATATGTTCAACAACTATTAAGAGAAATAAAATTTATTACTTGAAATATAGTAGATTATTTTTCTAATACTACTTTTTATCAATATTTAAATAGATTATTTGGTAATAAAGAAGATCCCTCCAGTGAAAAAACCGATTCAACTAGATCCTTGATTACTGAGGATCAATCAAAAACAGGAAGAAATTCAACGAACTCTAAAGAAAGTGAAAGAGATTCTAAAATCGTTGAATGATTAAAAGGTCAAGAAGAAATTAAAGAAGATCATGCAAATAATAATAAATATTATATAATTGCTACTGCAATAATTGTTATAACTTGTTTAGGATGAGTTTATTGAGAGGATATTAAATCTGGAGGAGGTTCATTATTAGATTGAATTAAATCTTTTAGTAGAGGTCAAGATCCTGATAATAATAATAATAATTTACCAACTGAAAACAGAATATCACAAAGAACTGAACTAGAAAGATTAGTTAAAGAAAAAACTAAAGATTCAGAATTAAAATTATCTGAATTATTTAAAGATAATAAAGGTAAAGATAGAATATTAACTTCTCCTAGTTTAGATGATTTAAATACTAAAGCTCAAGAATCCTGAAATACCTCTCCTTCGGGATCAAGTTCTTCTATTGAAACAGTTAAACCATTTTCTATTGACACTGAAATTAGTCCTTCTAAAGATAAATTAGATGATAGTTACAGTATATTAGATAATAGTGATAACACATCTTTATTAAATAATAATTGAAAAAATGTTATTAAATCTGACTTAAGAGAATCTATTACTTATGTTGAAAATCATTTACCTTCACATGAATTAGATGATACAACTTATATAACACAATTATTAGAAGATATCAATAGAAAAAATTTAGCTTACTTAAAAGATTTAGAAAGTAATGCAAAACACTTAAAACCATCTAGATTAAGTTATTTAACAAATGTAGGTAAAAATGTTGATAAATGAATTGAAGATATGAAATCAGAAATATCTAAATTTGAATAAAAGTAAAAATATAAATAAAATTTAATCCTAGATTATATATTGAATCTAGTCAGGTCCTAGCTGTCCTAAAGAGGAAACGGTAAAGCCTTCTATCATAAATCCGTTAAACGATATTAGGTGGGTATGTTCTACCTCAAAAAGAATAGTCTATGCTAAGTTCTACCAACCGACTTAAAATGATGGAAATATTTATTAAAAAAACAAAATGTATAATTTAGAAAACATTAAAAAGCAATTAACCACTAATGAAATATCTTTTTTAGTTAATATTGATAGAAGAATTAATATAGATAAAAATGATAAATATTATTATTATCAAATATCTGGAATAAATTTAGCTTCAATAACTAATTTCATATTAAATATAAGAAATCATGATATTGTATTAGTTCATCCCTTTATTTCTATTAAATGTAGACATAATGATCCTTATTTAACTTTATCCAGACAATTCCTATTGTCAAATAATAGTAATTCAAATTTGATTTCAGAATATCTGTCTTATCAATTAGAAGAAGCTGGAAATGACTTTAAATTTGATCATGATGAATTAGATTATAAATTAATAATCAAATATAAAAGAGTATATTTAGATGATAAATTTGCTTAAATTTTCATTACCCCCTTATGAAAATTAAAAAAAAATAATTAAAGGATTTACTGTTAAATGGTTTAACTATAAATCTATCCGGGATTTATGTTTGAAGTTCGATTCTTCTAAGTTCTAACATATGACATATAAAGTTTATATAAAACGGGGGTAAAATATATTAAAATAAAAGAATGACTTTAGTTATTTAGTAAGATCTTTATCTTTATCAATTCTATATGCTTTTGTAGAAGAAAATTTACTATTTTTATAATAAATTGATAAGAACTGAAAATTATACAATTTCTGATTCTAAAATCTTATAAATTCTTACCCCCTTTAATGAAGGATTAATTGTTAATTGGTCATTAACTACAATTTCTGACGCAGAATTGTATTAAAAGTTCGATTCTTTTTAATTCTATTAGTTTGGTTATAACTTTAAGGCTTATTATTTTTAGAATTCTCTTAAACCCAAGAAAAAACTCATCTAATTTTTAATAAAATTGAAAAATAATGCTATTTAAATTGATATATTTTTAAGTTTATAAAAGGTACAAATATATCATCTGGTGATTCAAGATATTTTGTGTATTCATTTTTTAAAAGGTTAAAAAGAGTGAGTATTTAATTCAACATCATGTTTTAATCCTTTAACTTTATAAATTGTTTCTTCTTCCGTGGTTTCTAAACAATAAACTTTAGGACTTAAGAAAATAGCTTTATTACAGATATATTCTAATTTTAATTTACCTAATATTTTATTATCTATTAATCCAATATCTATTTCACTATTTTCATCTACATAAATACTATCTGTATCTGTATAATATAAAATAATTTTAGGATTGTTTTTAAATTGAGTCATGTGAATTCTAGCATAAGCAGTAATTGCTGCTGCAATAGCAACACTTGTATCATGAGTATTATCTTCATTATTTTCATTAACATTTTTAAATTCCACTAAAAAATAGTCTTCTATTTCAGTAGTTTTAATTATATTATCCAAATTTTTATTTTCAAAATCTGCATAATAATCTTTATGAATTATATTTATGTTTGTGAAATTCTCATCCATTCCAAATCTTCCGTATAAGCTGTTCATTAGAATTTTAGCAATAAAGTTTAAAGGATTAGATTTATCATATCGAGATCTTAAATTAAATAAAAATTCAACATAATCTTTAAAGATAACTTCTGATTTAAAAGTATAACCTCATAATACCTCGAATTTATATCCGTATTTTTCAGCGTTATATAATTCTTGTGAAAATATCACATCTTCTCATGTACCAATAGGACTTACAGTTCTTGTTCCGTTATTAGTTTTTACATGAGTTTGTAGAATAGGATGCAATATATCATCTGGAGCAATTATTTTACAATAAAAGAATCCAAATGCATTAGCATCTAATTTTAATATGTCCCCATTAAAATATGTTGGAAATCCTACAGGCATCAACTGAGAATGCATTTGAGAAGGATATAATGAATTTACATCATAAGCCTTAATTTTAACTCCTTGCGGGATATACATATCAACAGCTCCTCCAGTGTAACCAGATCTAATATTTTTAGCAACCTGTCCTGTTATTTGAGGAATTTTATTTTCTACTATAAAATTACTTCTATAAATACTAAATGCTAATGATGAAAGGGTAGGATAATTATGAATATTTTTAGAGAATAAACTAAAAATCATACCATTGAATTTTAATAGTATTTGATAAAGTGAAATACAATCTATTTTACAATACTTAATTGCTTCTGTTTTTAATGTTCAAACATTATATTTTAATTTATAATCTTGATATTCCTTTTTATTGATATTTATAAATTCGTCCATTTTAGGAACATCTCCTTTATAATTTAAATTATTTTCGTTTACAAATAAATGAGGAAATATTGATTTACCTTCTTCTATTTTAAAAGATCCACATAAAGAATTTAAAGAAGTCAATAACAATAACAAACTATCTTTAAATTCAATTTTATATTTTCCATTTTCTCCATAATTTACAGTTAAAGAGATAATTTTACCATTATGAATTATAGGTTTAATATTTCCTAATTTCACTAAATATTTTAATAGAAATATTATATCAAATTTACCTAAATTATGAGCATAAACACTATATCCCTTATATTTTCTTTTTAATATAGATTGTAAACATTCTAATATCATTTGTTCTACAGAAGTATAATCAGATAGATAGAATGAAAATAAATTTTTACCGTCATAAAAACAGATTAAATAAGGTGTCATTAAGCCATCAACTATATATGTTTCTATATCTAAAGTGATAAAATTATTTACTATATCTTTAGATTTAGAACTTTTAGATATAAATTTTGTTCTTACTTCAGAAGATAATAAGATTTGTTCTCCATTTTTAAAATAATATTTTTTATTACCTATTATTCTTAAAAATTTATTTTCATTCATCAATTCATCAGTAAATTTTATTAAACTAGTTCCTGACTTAAAAAATTCTATTAAATTATGATCCATATAAGTTCTGATAACAATACTTAATCCTTTTTCATTATGTAAAAAATAAACAACTGAATCTTTCATATCAATTTTATTAATTAATATTCCATAATCCAATGGATTTGTAGATATTGGTATTTGATAATCATTATAGTTTTGATACAATCCACTATAAGTTAATTCTTGTTTATTTTTAACTTTACCATCTTTAAAACCATAACTAAATATTAAAGAATCAATTCGAGTTTCTTTATAAAAACTAGCTTTTAATTCAATATAATTTAATATAAATTCTGAATATCAATTTTTATCATTGCTATTTACCCTTTGTAGTTTACCAACAGACAGAGTTTGTCCGCCAATATATTTAATTTTGAATAATATAAACATATGATTATTATCTGTAAATTCATTTTCTATTTTATTTCAAAATTGAGTGAATATTTTTTAAAACAATGTTTGAGAAAATATTTTATTTTTAATATAGAAAACTAAATCTTCTCAATTATGATTAGCATTTACTTTTCTTAATTTAATTATATTTTTAAATGGGATAACGGCTAATTGAAGCAAAATACTATTATCAAAATAATAGAAACAAATTAAAAGTAAAGCAAAAATTAAACGATTGCTATTAATTATTTTTTCTATTGAAGTTAGTATTGATTTATTAAATGTGAATTTTCTATTATCAATAGTTCTTACAAATGAATTTTCTGATGTTTTAAAATCAGTATATTCAAATAAGAAATCTCCTAATTTAAATAATTTAACTTTATTTAAATTATCGAATTGTTTAATAACAGCTATATTAGTTTTATTTATTTGAACTACAAATAAATTTAATTCTAATATTTTTAAAATTAATTTACCATATTCTAATGGATTTATGGTAATTGGTAATTTATAGTGATTATAGTTTTGGTATTTCATTGTGTGTTTTATATATTTTAAGGTGTTAGCCGATTATGAGTGCGAGTAATAGTTATTTTAATTATATCGATCTTCTACTCCCTCCACTAAAGATATTTCCTAATATTTGATTTTATAGTTTATGGCACGAGATTCACGTCTGAAATATTAGTAAGATATAATTTGTCAGTCAAATAAGATTTACACTTATATTGGTTTTATTAAAACTATTTTACTAATTAAATTATTGACTGTTTTTATGATTTATAAAATTCGATTTTATAAATTTAGTGATAGTTAGAATACTAAGGAGTTCCTTTTTCTTTAGCAATAGTATTAATGAAGATATGTATGATATTCATTACTTTTAAATATGAAAACTAGAATATATATCTTCATTTTAATGGGTTAAAAAGGGGGTAAATTAGTAAAAGTACGAATTAATCAAATTTATGATTAATTATTTATAAGAAAATGAAACTCTTTTGAATTTGAATGAAAAAGTAAACGATATATCCTCTTTCTTATTAAATCCAGAAGAGGATCATTGATCTATTATAAATTTAGCGATTAATTCTGGATTACTTTTGTTATTAACTAAAAAAGGTTCAGATAAATTTAGAGTTGCATTTTGAAGAGATTTTGAACTAGCAAATAATGGAATTAATAAAAAGATTTTATCATCTCCCAATGATTTTATAAAAGTTGAAATTTCAAAATAGCTTAATCCATCAAAATAATGATATCTTCAACCAGATGTTTTGTCAACTTTTATATCTGAGGGGACATCTCTTAAAAATGTAATTTTATTTCTTGTTAAATTCATTAAAAAATATATATGTGATTGCAATAAGCCTTTGGGACTTGTATTAAATGTCTGACATTAAATGTCACTTCCTTATTTATAAATTTAAGGAGAACTTCACAGATTCAAACTGAGATCTTCTAAATTTGATGTTTTTTGTTATTGTTTTTATGTTAAACTAAAGTTCTTGTATTAAAGGGGGTTAAAATTTTACTTTTATAGCAACAGTAACGGTTAATATTACTGGATCAATTGAATTTAATGAGTAATCTTTAAATAATCAATCAATTATGAAATAACCTTTTTTATCCAGATTTTCCATAATAAATTGTGTTATTAATACAGGATCACTTTCTTTATTAATAATTATAGGATTATCTATAATAAGAGGAGGTACTTTATCTTTATTATCTTTTCAGTCTTTATAAGAGGGAATATAAGATAAACCCATTGAATAGTTTTCATCATCCTTTAATGAATCCAATAATTTTATTATATCTTTAGTTAAAGTTTGTAACTTAATATATGAAATCATAGGTTTAACTCGATAAGAGTTTAATTTTCAATCAAAAGAATCTCTGAAATCAATTTCAAAGAAAGAAAAAGGAATCAATATGGACATGGTATATAATGAATTCATTTTTAAAAATATTATCACCCCCCTTTTTTACATTATAAAATTTAACTTAATTTATATTTTACGAAAATTGAAAGAGTATTAAAGAGAAATATAATTATAAAGGATTTAATGTTAAATGGTATTAACTATAGATCTTGCCGAGGTTTATATTGAAGTTCGATTCTTCTAAATTCTAATTTCTAAATAAAGAAGATGTCACAGTAGTTTCAATATCTTTTTAAGTGTACAGCAGGATCTTTATGAAAATAATATATAACTATTAAAGGATTAAATGGTATTATATATAAGTTCTAGATATTAAAATTTTCTTTTTAAGGTAAATATTGAACAAGATAAATGAAATAATGTATAAAAGAGAATATTAACTATTCAATTAAAATTAATAAAATTAATTTTATTCACTTTAAAACAATTATTATAAAATATTATAATTATATTTCAAAATTATTCTTTAATTAGAATAGTATATTTTTTGGTTATACCTACATTAAATTTGTAATTTATCTTAAAGGATTTATAAAAATTTAATGTTTACAGCCTTAATCGTTAAAACTTTATTTTTATATTCATATAAAAATTTTAGATCGAACATTAATAAACAGAACTTTTATTAATAGGCTTAAATCGAATTTAAGAATGAAATTTTTATTAATAAACATATTAAGTTTTACAACCATAATATCAAGTGTATTAGTTATAACATCTAAAAATCCTGTGATATCAGTAGTATATCTAATTTCTGTATTTGTAAATGCAGCAGGTTATTTAATATTATCTGGAATAGGTTTTCTTGGTTTATCTTATATTATTGTATATGTAGGTGCTATAACTGTTTTATTTTTATTTGTAATTATGATGATTAATATTTCATTAACAGATATTATAGATACAGGAAAACAATATACTAAAAATTTACCTTTAGTTTTTGTAGTAGGTTCATTATTCTTATTTGAAATGTTTAATATTTTACCATTTAGTTTTAATAATGTATCTGGTTTAAATTTAATTTTTGATACTATTACTAATTTTAATTTATTTATTTGAAATAATAATAATTTAAATTTTTTTAATAATATTCATACTACTTATCAATCTAATAATGCAGATACTACATTTATTTCATTTAGTCAAATAGAAGCTATAGGACAATTAATTTACACTTATGCTGCTATATTATTAATAATATGTAGTATTATTCTATTATTATCTATGATAGCACCTATTTTTATATCTTTAAATAAAAAATAAATTTATCTAATTTATTCAATTATTATTATTTACCCCCTTTTAATCTAATTTATCATAATAATGTTTAATTTGTTTTTTTTAATTAAATTAGAGTTAAGTTTACAGATGGTTTCTGTAATAAATCTGCAAAATTTATAAATATTAGGGTTCAATTCCCTCTTAACTTTATAATCATTAATATTTAATTTTATGATAATTAAAAGAAATCTATTCATTTTATTAAATTAATATAATTAAATATATATTTTATAAATTCTCTTAGTTCAATGGTAGAACTGCATTCTTCTAAAGTGTTAATTTTGGTTCGAATCCAAAAGAGAATAAGAATATATTAAACTATTAAAACAAAATTACATATTTAAAAGTAAAATAGAATAGTTTAATCTATTTCATAATAATTATTTAGATAATTAATTTACAAATAATGTTTTTACAAATCATTTAGAATTTATTAATTAGGTTGTTAACATAAAAATAAATTATTGTTACAGTATTTTTTACTTTATATATATATTTAATTAAATTTTATTTAGAAAAATTATATCTAATTAAATTTAATTAAATTATTTATTTTACTTATAAATATTTAAATTATTAATTTCAATTAATTTATAAAGTTATTTTGTTAATTTTAATTAACTATAAATCAATATTTATATCTATTTCAATTTTATAAAAATGTAGTATAAGATTATATTAAAAATTTATATATTAAAATTATACTTTAATTAATTTAAATAAGAGAATTTAAAGATTAAAGTATAAATAGATAGTCAATTATAAAATAAAATATAGATATAAATAAAGATAATAAATATATTTATCTATGAATACACATAATTTAATTTTAACTCTGTTAAATGTAATAATAAATTTATTAGATGTATTATCAGTGATATTACCTATATTATTATCTGTAGCCTTTATGACTATAATAGAAAGAAAACAATTAGCTGCTCATCAAAGAAGAGTGGGTCCTAATACTACAGGATATTATGGTTTATTACAACCTTTTAGTGATGCTCTTAAATTAATAGTTAAAGAAACAGTTATACCTTCTCAATCTAATAAAATATTATTTTATTTAGCACCTGTGTTTTCTTTAATATTTAGTTTATTAGGATGAGGAATAATTCCTTTTGGACAAGGTTTAACTTTATTTGATTTTACATTAGGGATATTATATACTGTAGCTTTATCATCATTAGGAGTATATGGAATATTATTTGCAGGTTGATCAGCAAATTCTACTTATGCCTTTTTAGGTTCTTTAAGAAGTACTGCTGCTATGATTAGTTATGAATTAATTTTAAGTTCAGCTATATTAATTATAATAATATTAACAGGTTCATTTAATTTTATAACTATAATTGAAAATCAACAAGCTATTTGATATATAATACCCTTATTTCCAGTGTTTATATTTTATTTTATTTCTATTTTAGCTGAAACATCTAGAACACCTTTTGATTTACAAGAGGCTGAATCTGAATTAGTAGCTGGTTTCTTTACTGAACATTCTAGTGTACCTTTTGTTTTCTTTTTCTTAGCTGAATATGCTTCAATAGTTTTATTTAGTTGTATTACTTCTATTTTATTTTTAGGAGGATATCATATGCCTGAATTATTTATTAATGATTCTTTAATTAATTTACAATCTATTATACTTGGATTAAAAACATGTTTATTCTGTTTTATGTTTGTATGATTTAGAGCTACTTTACCTAGAATGAGATATGATGCTTTAATTGAATTATGTTGATTAAATTTATTACCTGTTTGTGTAGCTTTTATTATTTTAGTGCCTAGTATTTTAATAGCATTTGATATCTCACCTTATTAAATAATTTAATATTTTTATTTTTTGAATTAAATTATTATTTTTAGAATAAATAATTGTTTATTTATTTTAATTTAATATATTTAAACTTTTTATAATAATATATTAAATTAATTTTATTCTCTCACCCCCTTAAATAAATAATGAACAATTACTTTCAAACTCCAAATTTTAAATGATTCTGTTTTATTTTTTTAAAAATAAAACATTGAGGATAGTTTTAAATTAACACAAATAATTAAAAGAGATACAAACAATTGCAAAAAAAGCACATAAAATATAACAATAATAAAATTATTGTTTAAATACCATAAGAATTTAATTTTGGTTCCGATTGAACGTTGTTCAGTAGTTTAAGACATGCAAATCATTATTATCGAAAAATTTTAAGGTAATAAGGTGTAAAGGTGAGGATAGTAAATAAGTTACTTTATAATTTCCATAAATAGGAAATAAATATAATTAATTTATATTAAAGGAATTCTTCTGTTATAAAATACTATTTACTTTGATTAGGTAGTTGGTAGGGTAAATGCCTACCAAGCCGACGATCAATAGCTATGTTTGAGAGAACAGATGGCCACATTGGGAATGAAATCTCCCAAGTAGTATAATACTACCAGCAGTCGAGAATATTAGTCAATGCTCGAAAGAGTGAACTAGCTAACTGAAATCAATTATAATAATTGATAACATAAGGGAAAATAATGATATTACCTTATTATTAGTGTCGTCCAAAACTGGTGCCAGAAGACTCGGTAAGGCCAGAGACACAAACGTTAATCGTCTTAATCAGGCGTAAAGGGTTTGTAGGCGGCTTTAAAATTTAAGTTAATAAAAATATATTAAGTAAAGAATAAAAGCTAGAATCAAATAGAGGATATATGAAAGAATGCTTAGAGTAGGTCTGATATCCTTAGATACTAAGTAGACTATTAAAGGCGAAAGCTTTTTTCCATTAATGATTGACGCTCAGAAACGAAGGTGAGGATAGGAAATAGGATTAGATACCCAGAATACCCCTCTCTGTCAACGATGAATGGTAGTTATTAGTAAAAAATTATTAATAGCAATGTTAACACGATAACCATTCCGCCTTGTGAGTACAACTGCAAAGTTGAAAACAAAAAAATTAGTCGGTTTCGGAGCAAACGAAGTGAAGCATGTTATTTAATACGATAATCCGCGTAAAACCTTACCAGTTCTTGAATAAAAACTTATATATATTTTATATATAAAGGAATGTTTTAAATTTAAAATATTTTAAAATTTTAAATAGAAAAATAAAACATTTAATACAGGTGTTGCATGGCTGTCTTCAGTCCGTATCGTGAGAACTGAGGTTAATTCCATTAACGGACGAAATCCCTATTGTTAATTTAAAATATTATAATTTATTATATACTTAACAATTTATGATTCTTATAAAGTATCATTTGGGGCTAAGACAAGTCTTTATGGCCCTTATGAACTGGGCTATAGACGTGCCACAAAAACTTTTACAAAGTGATGCAAAACTTTTTCTTAAAATGCATTATATATTTATTTTTTTATTACAGATAATTTTATATTTAACATAAAATAAATTATCAAAAGATTAAATAATGCATTTATTTTTATTTTTATAAAATTAAATTTAAATTTGGAAAGTAGGAAGAGCTAATCATTAAAAAAAGTTAAAATATAAATTTAGACGGATTGTTCTCTGCAATTCGGGGACATGAAGAAGGAATTTCGAGTAATCGTTGATAATAAGCGCAACGGTGAAACTAGCATCCGTGATGAACTAACTGTCTGTCGCTGGGAAGAAGCTTATATTGATGGAAATAAAAATGTTATTATAACTTTTCATAGTTAATATTAAATTTATTTTTAAATTTAAATAGTTATTTATTTTTTAAATAATATAACGGCTATTTAAAACTAATTAGTTTTTATTAATTCAATTGAGTAACATCTCAAAAGTCATAGCAAGGTAGCCGTACTGGAAAGTGCTGCTGGAAAATAAATAAAATTACCCCCCTTTTTAATAATAATTAGTAAGAGATTAGTTGAGTGGTTTAACAGCATATTTACACTATGCAGACAGAGTTTCGATTACTCTATCTCTTATTTATAATTATTATATCTTTTTATAATAGTGTCTTTATAATTAATAAATTTTATGTTAAAAAAAACAAAAATATTCTTATTTTATATTATATAATATATTTTTATATTATTTATATTTTAATTGATAGATTTAACATATATTTTATTTATATTAAATTTCATATTAATACTTATTAATTTGCGAGTGTGCCGAAATTTGGTAGCCGGGTAAATCTTAGGAATTTATGGTTTTATAATCGTAAGAGTTCAAGTCTCTTTACTCGTATATTTAAACAAAACAAACAAAACAAATCAAATTAAAATTAATTTATTTTATTTTTTAAAATATCTTTTTCAACGAAATTATAAGCCAAATAAGTTATATATTAAATTTTCTCTGCATTAAATAAAATTTAGTTAAGAAGAGGTTAATAAAATCCATTAATTTATTTGTTTAAGAGGGAGTTTTAATTAGTTGAATATTATATCCTTTTTATATTATTTATTTGAATAATAATCTAAAGTTTGATAAAAATTAAAACTCTTTAACATCTTTAGCTGAATAGGAAAAGCGTTTGCCTTCGAAGCAATTATATATTGGTTCAAATCCAATAGGATGTAATAAAAATAATTAAAAAAATTTGTTAAATATATTTTAATTAAATTAATTATGATTGACTAAAGAATAAAATATTACAAATAAAAAATATACAAAATTAAAAGTAATGATGTTTATTAGTATCATGATTCTTATAGTGGCAATAGCCCTACCTTCAATAAATAGAAATATTTCACCAAATTTATATTTAAGAATATCATCTCTATTATTACTTTATACTGGAGCATTAACTTTAAATGCTTTTTATATTCAGTCAATTGGATCAGGTATAGGTATATATAGCGGTTTATTTCAAATTACTTTATTCACACAATTATTTGATATAATAATAGTATTAACAGGTTCTGTAATACTAATAGCTTGACCTTTAATAAATCATAAATTTATAGATAATAATTTAAATTTAAATGAAGAAGGTCATAATATATTATCAATTAATAATTATAGAATAAAATATTCAATAATAGTTTTAATATCAACTTTAGGTTCTTTATTATTAATATCTTCTTCAAATTTAATAACTTTATATTTAAGTTTAGAATTACAATCCTTTGGATTATATATTTTAGCTTCTTTATATAGACATTCAGAATTAGCAATATCAGCAGGATTAAAATATTTTTTATTAGGAAGTTTAGCTTCTTGTATAATATTATTAGGTTGTGGTTTAATATATTCTTTCACAGGATTAACTAATTTAGATTCTATATATAGTATGATCTCAGTAATAGATAATAATAAAATATTATTAGGTTTTAGTTTAGGTTTAATATTAATATTTATAGGATTATTATTTAAAATAGCAGCAGCACCTTTACATAATTGAGCACCAGATGTATATGCAGATAGTGCTACAATTGTAACCACATGATTAACTATAATACCTAAAATATCTATTTTATTAGTTTTATTTGAAATACAAACTCATATTAATTTAATAGATAATATTAATATTATATTAGAATTAAATCCTTTAAATAATATAATAAATAATAATATTTTAAGTTTTAATAATAATTATTTATGAAGTAAAAATTTATTATTAATAAGTTCTTTATTATCATTATTAATAGGAACAATTTTAGGTTTAGCTCAAACTAAAATAAAAAGATTATTAGCTTATAGTACTATTTCACATGTAGGATTTATTTTATTAGCTTTAGCTATTAATTCAGAACAATCTATAGAAGCTTTAATATTTTATATAATACAATATACTATTACAAATTTAAATACTTTTTTAATAATAATATTATTTGGATATTTAATAAAAAATTCATTTAAAGATTTAATACAAAGTATAATGGTAGAAGATGAAACAGGAACAGAAAATGATATTAATTATATTTCAGAATTAAAAGGTCAATTTTTCTTAAATCCTGTATTATCAATAAGTTTAACCATTTGTTTATTTAGTATGGCTGGAATACCTCCTTTAATAGGATTTTTCTCTAAACAATTTGTATTATATTCAGCCATTCAAAATGGATATTACTTTATGTCTATTATAGCTATTATTGTAAGTATTATAAGTGCTTCTTATTACTTAAAAATAATAAAAATATTATTTACAGAAGAAGAAAATACATCTGATTATAGTGAAAAAGAATTAAAAATAATTAATAATTTAAATACTAAATCCTCAATAGAAATAAGTAGTACTAACAGTTTTATAATATCTACTTTAACATTATCTATCTTATTATTTGTTCTTAAACCATCAATTTTTTTAAATAGTACAACAATACTTTCTTTATCTTTATTTAATTTTTAATGAATAATTTATTAATGTTATTTATTTTGGTTCCTATTTTAGCTTTAGTGTTATTAATTTTTAATTTCCTATTTTCAGCTCATAGACCTGATGAATCTAAAATATCAGCTTATGAATGTGGATATTCAGCTATTAGAAAACAAAATAGAACTGATTTTCAAATACAATTTTATGTAGTTGCTATGTTATTTTTAATCTTTGATTTAGAAATATTATTATTATTCCCAATAGCTGTAACTTTATATAAAGTAAGTACTTTTGGTTTTAGTATAGCTTTAATTTTCTTTGTAGTATTAACAATAGGGTTTATCTTAGAAATTGGTTCTGGAGCTATCTCTATAGCTAAAACTTCACAAACTAAAATTAATAAATAAATTTTATTAACTAATAGAAATATTAATTAATCTATCTATTTTTAATAATAAAATTTTACCCCCTTTTTAATATAATTTAATTATATAATATTTAAAAGAAAAAAAAATAAGAATTAATTTTTTGAATTAAATAATAACTTAATATATTCATATTATGTATATATAAAAAGATATTTAAAAGAATATATAAATTAAGGGGGAATCTGATAATTGGTAATCAGTTGTATTTGCATTACAAATATGATAGTTCGAGTCTATCTTTCTCCATAAATTATTTTTTTATTTTAATAATTATAAGCCTCGATTGCTTAGTGGTCAAAGCGCTATTCTGAAGATATAGAAATGTGAGTTCAATTCTCTCTCGGGGCAAATTATATATTAATTAAATCATTTATTATGTTTTAAGCCGGAATAGTTTAATTGGTAAAACGAATTCCTTGTAAGACTTTGATATTGGTTCGATTCCAGTTTTTGGCAAAATTAAATAACATTAAAAATAGTTATAACACAAATAATATGAGTTGTAGTTTAATTTGGAAAAACATCATTTTTTGGTAATGAAAAATATCAGTTCGAATCTGGTCAACTCAGTAAATTATTTATTTTTATATTTAATAATTTTAAGATTGCAGAACTCGAGTGGTTGAGTGTCTCCCTTTTAAGGAGAAAGTCCTGGTTCAAGTCCAGGTGCTTTCAAATTTAAAGATACTTTTCATATAATAAATATTTATACATAAATATTTATTATTCATAATTAAATAAAAATTCTAAAATTAAAAAATAGGTAAGAAATCTGTTTAAATAATAAGGGCAGGTGATCCGATTGGTAATGGTGATTCTCTGTAAAAGAATTGGTTAACGCCGTAAAAGGTTCGATTCCTTTACTGCTCAATAATAATAAAATAATAATGAATAAATAAAAATGCATAAAATGGTAGATGACAAATTGGTAAGTCGCTCCTTTTGGGTAGGAGACATAGAGCATGTTCGAATCGTGCCTACCATATTTAGGTGTTATGGCAGAGAGGTCATTGCGGAGTACTGTTAATACTTTTTTCATAGGTTCGATTCCTATTAACACCTTAGGTTTAATTTATTTTATAAAATTTCCTTACATCTTATTATAATTAGACTTTAAAAAAACAAAAAATATATAAAAGAGTAATAAAAAAGCGAACATGTTGAAATTGGTAAACAATCTCTTCTTAAGCAGGAGTGGAAGTAATTCCTTAAGAGTTCAAGTCTCTTTGTTCGTATATATTTATAACAATAGTGTACAATATAATCTAAATAATAAATTATATTTAGACAGTTTAGTGTAACGGTTTGCACACTAATCTCATTAGTTAGTAGAAGGGTTCGATTCCCATTCTGTCTTTAGTAATAAAAGTAGTATAAGGGGCTATTTATTAAGGATTTATTGGTTAATAATTATTTTAATTTTTTAAACTTTTAACTTTTAATTTAATTAATTTAGATTTATTACAATAAGTAATTAATTTTTTTTGAACAGTTTATTAAGTGAATAAATTGTCTATTTTTAAAGAAAGTACAAGTATTATAATCACAACCAAAACATTTTTTGTTATAATAGTAGCATGTGTTACTTTTTATAAATATTAGATTATTTAAAATCTAAAAATGGATTAATTTTCTGTTTTTATAAGATATTAATTAAAAATAATTAAGAATTATAAATTTAATATTATCATTTAATAGATAAAATGAATTTATAATTAATAAATTAAGATTTATAATTTAATTAATACCAATAAGGTTTTTTAGTATAATGGTCGTACAGCAACCCTTCAAGTTGTTAGTGTCAGTTCGATTCTGATAAAGGCTATTTTTATTTATATTTTTATTTTTAACTTTAAATTTATATTAATTATATAATAAAGGTTTAAATAAAATTTTAAAAGTTAACATAAGATTTTAATACTTTAGTTAAATTATATTATAAACAAATTTAATTTAAATAAAGAAACAAATTTCTAATATTAAAAAGTATAAAAAATCTTAAAATTAAAATTTTTAACTTCAATTTATAATTAATGTACATATAGAAATATATTAACATTAATTATAATTAAATTTAATAATTGTTATTCGTTATTAAATAAATTTAGTACTAATTTTAGATACACCAAACACAAGAAAATATAAATGTTACAAAATTTAAGTTTAATCATAAATTCTCCATTGGAACAATTTGAAGTAAGTAGTTTAATAAGTGTAATAGCTCCTATATTTGGTTATATAAATATAACTTTAAGTAATTTAGGCTTATATTCTATATTAATCTTATTTATAATATTAAGTTTACATATAATAAGTAATAATGAAAATAAAATTTTACCATCAAAATGAAGTATAGCAATAGAAAGTATATTTACAACCATTAATACAATGGTAAGAGAACAATTAGGTAAAGAAATTTATTTACCTTTTATTTATTCATTATTTTTCTTTATATTAATAAGTAATTTAATAGGTAATATACCTTATTCATATACAATTACAACATCTGTAATAGTAACTATTGGATTATCTTTTACCTTATTAACAGGTGTAACTATACTTGGATTATATATTCATAAATTACATTTTTTCTCATATTTTGTTCCATCTGGAACTCCTTTAGCATTAGTTCCATTATTAGTTTTAATTGAAACTGTATCTTATTTAGCTAGAGCTTTATCATTAGGTATAAGGTTATTTGCTAATATGGTAGCTGGTCATTCTTTATTAAAAATATTATCTACTTTCTTATATCAAATGTTTAATAGTAGTTTTATAATAGCTATATTCACTTTAATTCCTTTTGCATTCTTCTTAGCATTATGTGGATTAGAAGTAGCTGTATCTATTATTCAAGCTTATGTATTTGTATTATTAGTTATATCTTATATTAAAGATGCCATCTATTTACATTAATTCTTTCTATTATAATTTTATTCTTAAATTATATCATTTATTAAATTAATTATTAATAAAATAAATGTCTTAATTATAATTATTATATTTAATAAATACTCTTAAAAGTAATAATAAAAATAATTATAATTAAATAGAATATAAAGTATTAAATTATCTATGAATAAAATAAATAAGATAAAATAATAAGAAATAAATATTAAAAAGTATAATGACATAATTTTTATACAATTATCCCCTTTTTATTATAAATTTATCATTAAATTATATTATAAAAATAAATGGAATAGTGTACATTGGAAAGTTAAAACGATTGCTAATTGTTCGGGTATTGACCTTGGGTGTTCGAATCACCTCTATTCTGTTAAATTATAAGTATTAATTTTGTTTTATTGTTTTTGATATTTTTAAGATCAAACACAGAGGAGTAAATAAGAAAAGTGAAAATAATGATATGGATTGACGACTTTATTCAACTAATGCTAAAGAAATTGGAACTCTTTACTTAGTATTTGCAATATTTGCAGGAATGATAGCTACAGGTTTTTCAGTTTTAATTAGATTAGAATTATCTTCTCCAGGTGTACAATTTTTACAAGGAGATCATCAATTATTTAATGTAATTATAACTGCTCATGGATTATTAATGTTATTTTTTATGGTTATGCCTGCATTAATTGGAGGTTTTGGTAATTATTTTTTACCTATCCATATAGGAGCTCCAGATATGGCTTTTCCACGATTAAATAATATAAGTTTTTGATTATTACCTCCTTCATTAATTTTATTATTATTAAGTGCATTAGTAGAAAATGGAGCAGGAACTGGATGAACGATTTATCCACCATTATCAGGAATACAATCTCATTCTGGAGGATCAGTTGATTTAGCTATTTTTAGTTTACATTTAACTGGTGTATCTTCATTATTAGGAGCTATTAATTTTATTACTACAGTATTAAATATGAGAACTAATGGTATGAGTTTACACAAATTATCATTATTTGTTTGAAGTATTTTTGTAACTGCTATATTATTATTATTAGCTTTACCTGTTTTAGCTGGAGGTATAACTATGTTATTAACTGATAGAAATTTTAATACAAGTTTCTATGATCCAGCTGGAGGTGGAGATCCTATATTATTCCAACATTTATTTTGATTTTTTGGACATCCTGAAGTTTATATCTTAATTATACCTGGATTTGGTATAATTAGTCAAATAATTTCTGCATTTTCAGGGAAACCTATATTTGGTTATTTAGGTATGGTATATGCTATGTTCTCAATAGGAATATTAGGATTTTTAGTATGATCTCATCATATGTTTAGTGTAGGTTTAGATGTAGATACCAGAGCTTATTTCACTGCTGCTACAATGGTAATTGCTGTTCCTACAGGTATTAAAATATTTTCTTGAATGGCTACTTTATATGGTGGTAGTTTAAGATTAACCACACCTTTAATATTTACATTAGGATTTTTAGCTTTATTCACAATAGGAGGAGTAACTGGAGTAGTTTTAGCTAATGCTTCTTTAGATTTAGCATTACATGATACTTATTATGTAGTAGCTCACTTCCATTATGTATTATCAATGGGAGCTGTGTTTGCAATATTTGCAGGTTTCTATTTCTGAGCACCTAAAATTATAGGAAAATCATATAATGAATTATTAGGAAAAATTCATTTTTGAACTTTATTTGTTGGAGTTAATACAACATTCTTCCCTCAACACTTTTTAGGTTTAGCGGGTATGCCTAGAAGAATTCCAGATTATCCTGATGCCTTTAGTGGTTGAAATCAAATTTCAAGTTTTGGATCACTAATTTCAATTATGGCTACAGTATTATTTGGTTATATAATCTATGATATATTTGCTAATGGAAGTCCAGTTAATACTAATCCTTGAAATATACCTTCTTATTTTACATCTACAGAACAATTTAAAAATGAAACAGAAACAGCTTCAACATTAGAATGAACTTTACAAAGTCCTATTCCATTCCATGCTTTCAAAATGTTACCTGTGCAATCTTAAATTGATATTAAGTTAGTTTTAATTAGCTTAAAACTTATTGTTTAATTTTAATTTTAATTTTAAATAAAAGTTCATTTAATAAAATTATCCCCTTTATTATAAAAATGAAATAATTATAAAAAAGAATCCTTAAAAGAATCAATAACAAAATACAAGACTGTAGCATAATTGGTAATGCAGTTCGCTCATAATGGATATTATAAGGGTTCAATTCCCTTCGGTCTTATCTATTATTTTTAGGGTACTTGGTCGAGTCTGGTTTAAGGCGCTCGTTTTGAAAACGAGTACTTGAATAAAGTCGTGAGTTCGAATCTCACAGTGTCCGTCGATTAAATTATTTACCACATGGAACAATATATATATTTAAAAAAGTGAATAAGATTTCACTTCAATAATTATATATATAAATTTGTTTAAAAAAATAAATCTTTTTTATTAATTATTAATTGATGTGTGTTTTTGTTGTTTTATAAATTAAAAAATAAAACTAAATACAAAATAGAATTAAATAATTAAATAGACATTCTTGTTATTCTTTTTGAAAGAATAAAATTAAACCAATGCTTAGTTTATTATTATTATTACCTATAATAGGTAGTTTATTATTATTAACAATACCAGAAAATTCAATAGAAAATAAAATAAGAATGAAAAGAATAACTTTAATAACTATGTTAATAAATTTCATAATATCAATATATATATGATTAGAATTTGATTCAAGTACTAGTCAATATCAATTTGTATATGAATTTATAGATTTAAGTTATTGTCATTTAAATATAGGTATAGATGGAATATCATTATATTTTGTATTATTAACCACTTTTATAAGTCCTATAGCTATATTATCTAATTATAATAATATAAATAATAATTTAAAATATTTTTTAATATCTTTTTTATTATTAGAAACATTACAAATAGGAGTATTTGTAGTATTAGATTTAATTTTATTTTATATATTTTTTGAAAGTGTATTACCTATTTTATTTTTAATAATTATTATATATGGATCAGGGGAAGCTAGAATAAGATCAGCTTTATTATTATTTTTATATACTTTAGCAGGATCTTTATTTATGTTATTAGCTATACTTCAAATATATAGTTATGTAGGATCCACTGATTTTCAAATAATATCTTTATCAGAAATTAATTTAGATAGTCAAAAAATATTATGATTAGGATTCTTTTTAGCTTTTGCAGTAAAAACTCCATTATGACCTTTAACAGGTTGATTATATAGAGCTCATGCTGATAGTCCTTTAGCTGGTTCTATTTTATTAGCTGCTACAATCTTAAAATTTGCTACTTATGGTTATTTACGAGTTTTAATTAATTTTTTACCTGATGCTACTAATTATTTTTCTCCATTAGTTCAAACTATTGCAATTATAACTTTAATTTATGCTTCATTAGCTACAATTATTCAACAAGATACAAAAGCTTTAATTGCTTATTCAAGTATTGCACATATGAGTATAGTTATATTAGGTTTATTTTCTAATACAATTCAAGGTATTGAAGGTGCTATTTTATTAGCTTTAGCTCATGGATTTGTTTCACCTGCTTTATTTATTTGTGTTGGAGGTGTAATTTACGATAGAACAGGAACTAGAATTATTCATTATGTAAGAGGATTAGTTACTTATATGCCTGTATTTACTATTTTATTTTTTATTTTTACATTAAGTAATACCGGTATACCATTAACTTTAAATTTTTTAGGAGAACAATTATCTTTAATTGGAATATGAGAAAGAAGTCCTATAATAGCAGGTTTAGGTGCTACTGGAATAGTATTATCTGCTATTTATTCTATTTATTTATATAATAGAATTTCTTATGGTATTTATTCTCCTCATTTAAAACCAATTAAAGATATTTCTAGAAGAGAATTTAATCTATTGATAAGTTTATTATTACCTACTGTATTATTAGGTATTTTCCCTAATATTATTTTAGATGCTTTACATTTGTCTATCTCCTCTTTACTTTATAATGTTTAATATATTATATTTGTATTATTTGTTAATATTTTACCCCCTTTTTATACATAAATTAATTAAAACTCATAAAAGAAATCTTAATTAATAAAGAGCATAGTATTAACGGTTAGTATGACGATCTTCAAAATCATTGGTAGGTGTTCGAATCACCTTGCTCTTGTTATATTTAAGGGATCTTAGCTTAATTGGTAGAGTTTCTAATTGTCATTTAGAAGGGTTCCAGTTCGAATCTGGTAGATCTCGTTTTATATTTATAATTACAAAACTAATTGACATAATAATTTATATAATCTTGAATTAATCAAGTAAATCATATATTTTTAATAATTTTTATTAAACTAATAATTTAATTAAGTTTGCATTAAATTATACTAAATATAAATTAGTCTAATTAAACATAAACATAAATTATTTTAATAATTGTCTTCGTTATTAAATTTATTTTATTAAATAAATAATTTTAATACTAATTTTAGATACAAACATAAGTTAATTTAAATGCAAATTAATAATATAAATAAATTAAATTATATTAATGAAATGTTAATTAGTATAAATTACAATAAATTTCATTTAATTTTAATAATTTGTTATTTAATAATATCAAATTATAATATAAATATATTAATATTTATAATAACTTTAGGATTAATTACAGTACTATTAACAAATAATAATTATATTAATTCAAAAACATCTATAATAAAAATAATATTACTAAGTATTTTTATATATTATTTAATTTATATTTATTTAATATGTAATGTAATTTATATGGATAGTACAGAATATTTAATTTTATATAATAATATTTATATAAAAGGTTTAAATTCCTTAGTTGAAAATTATGGAGAATTAATAGCTTATGCTGTAGGAGTTAAATTATCTAGTATCTATTTAAAAATTTCACCTATTGAACCTACATTTTATTTTCATTTTGGTTTAGGTGTTGGACCTATATTAGATTTAACAGTTCATCAAGAATCATATACTTCACCTACAGATTCTAATTTTAAAAATTATGTCTTATTAACTGTTGAAAAAGTTGAAGAAAATATAATTTTCCTTAAAGATATGGTACCTTTTCATCATAAACATTATAAAACATCTAAAATGACAAATATGGAAAATAATACTACTGTCATTAGTGGAGATGCTCCAACTAATATTAATGTGGTTAATATTCATTGTTCTTTAGAATCTGAAGATTTTCTGTTTAATTCTTTTCATAATGTTGAAAATTTAGTGTTTAATATTTCATATATATTTTATCTTATGGTTTTAAGTATTTATTTTATTTTCTTAATTATTAAGTGTATTAATTTTATTAAATTTATTTTGTTTATTAAAAAAATATAAAATTTAGATTTACACTTTATATTTCTTTATTAATTTTTACAATTGTTAATTTATTAATTTGTTATAAATTTATTAGTGTAAAAAAACTTATTAATTATAATCTAAGTTTTCTTTTTTATCTTATTTAACTTTATCCTTAATTTATTTTATAAATTATACACAAAAAACATTATAATTTATTTTAATCTTATTTATTTACCCCCCTTTTTAACCATTAATTTATAAATTAACAATCATATCAGCTTTAAATATTAATTCAATTAATATTCCAAGATTTAAATTTAAAAGCCAAAGTTTATATTAATAAATTAAAATAATAATTAAAAGAATAATAAAATAAAAAATAAAATTAAAGCCCAAATAAAACGAGTATAGTTAAGTTGGTATAACCTCTACCTTCCAAGTAGATGTCATCAGTTCGAATCTGATTACTCGTATATATTTTAAATATTTTAAATTAATTTATACAAATAACAGAGAAAATATAAAATATAAACAGTGAATACAATAAAAGTGTATATTATTATATTTATAATATATTTTAGACACTATTAACAAATAATACAACAAAAAATGTTAACAGCAGCAAAATACATTGGTGCAGGTTTAGCTTGTTCAGGTTTAATTGGAGCTGGAGCAGGAATTGGTTTAATTTTCTCTTCATTAATTGCTTCAACAGCTAGAAATCCTCAAATAAGAGGTCAATTATTCAGTTTTGCAATTTTAGGATTCGCTTTAGCTGAAGCTACTGGATTATTCTCTTTAATGATTGCTTTCTTATTATTATATTCTTAATTATTTATTATAATTTAAGAATTAATTAAAACACACAAATTTAAAGAATTAACCTTGAATTAATATAATAATTAATTCAATTATTTATTTATGAATATTACCCCCTTTAAATTAAAAATTGTATATTAAAATATTAAATTTATAATAATTTATTATTTATAATTATATTCAATAAAATAACTAATTAAATTATATAAATTAATGTTAATTAGATAATACATATAAAAATGATTAAAAGTAAAAAAATAATTAATTATCATTTTAAAGAGAATTTATACATATCCAAATAATTATATATTTTAAAAAAATTTAATAATACATTATTTTTCTGAATAGATTTATATTTAATAAATCCCTAAATTAAGTTAAATTAATTTAGTTTTTTGTCACATTTGCCTATAAGAATACAAAATATTTTTAATGAAAGACATTACAAATTTAAATATAAAATTAAATATAAATAATAGTTTACCTAATTTACAAAAATTAATAAATAAAGGAAACATGGATTTTTCAATAGAAAACATGTTTAAAGAAAAAGGATTAGAAAATAAAACATTTTTAAGTAGAAAAAAAGTGACTAAAATTACACAATTAATTATTAAATTAAGTGATAACATAATTTATACTAATAAATCCTTATTAAATTTTTTAAATAAAAATGAATATAATTTAAATATCTCTAATTCAGACAAATTAGCAAGTTTAAATAAAGAATACTCAAAACCAAAATTAAATGAATCAAAATTAATCTATAGGAATGAAGAACAATATATAAGATTAATTAGTCCATTAAATTTTAGATTAGCAAGTATTAGTAATCATATTTATACCTTTACTAATAAATCTTATAAACAAATTAATAAAAATTTACATAATTTATATTTGATATGTAAATCAGCCTTTCTTAATATGTCCAGTATAATAAGTAAACCTATTATTTCTATTAATTCTAATTTAATAAAAATTACATTATTTTATTATTGAAAACCTTTAAGAAATAAATATTTTCAAAGTAGTTTACATTCTAAATTTTTAATTTTACATTATTATAAATTAGAAAATTTAGTTAAATTATTAAGTAAATTATTTAATAAATCTGTAGAATTAGAATTAATTAGAATATATTCACCACAAAATGAAAGTAATATATTAGCTAATCTTATTGGTATTTTAAGTAATTTTATTAAATTTAGAAATATTCATATGAAATTATTTAAAGTAAGTAAAACTAGAATTTTTAAAAAAAGATTTAATAATAATAAAATACCTTCTTTTTTATCTGGAATTTATTTAAAATTAGCAGGTAGAGTTTTAACACAAAGAATTCAAAGAAGAGTTAAATCTAAAATAATCCAAAAAGGTAGTTTAGCTAGAGCTAATACTGATTTAATTAATACTAAAACATTTTTAAATAAAAATAAAAGAGGTGTATTTAGTATAACTATTAAAACTGGACACATTATTAGCCATTAATTAATTTAAATTTGTAAATTTATTTTAATTGGATAAAATTTATACCAAACAAACAAATATTAAATATTTCAATAAATTATATATATTTATTTGTTTAAAAATAAGATTAATATTTGAATTTAATAAATAGAATAAAAGAGATTAAAGTTCAACACACGAACTTTAAAAAACCAAAATTTGATATTCTAAGTAACTAATAATATCTATCTTTAATTAGATATTAAAATGATTAATTTAAAAAATAATATAAGATTTAAATTAATAATAAAACTTTAGTACACATAAAATTAACAAAATAAATATAATGAGTAAAATAAATAGAAATCAATTTCAATCTTTTCCTTATCATTTAGTTGAACCATCGCCATGACCTATTTTAGTTAGTTTTTCATTATTAAATTTAACTTTAGGAGCCGTTATGTATATGCAAGGCTTTACTCATGGAGGACAATTAATAAGTTTAGGATTTACTTTAACAGTATTTGGTATGATACTTTGATTTAGAGATATAATAACAGAAGGAACTTATTTAGGACATCATACAATTCAAGTTCAAAAAGGTTTAACTATTGGAGTAGTATTATTTATTATTAGTGAAGTATTTGCCTTTTTAAGTGTATTTTGAGCTTTTTTCCATTCAAGTTTATCTCCTACTATAGAAATAGGAGGAGTATGACCACCTCAAGGTATTACACCTTTAGATCCTTTTGCAATACCATTATTAAATACTATTTTATTATTATCATCAGGAGCTTTTGTAACTTATGGTCATCATGCTTTAATACAAGGAGATAGAAGAGGAGCTATCTTAGGTACATTATTAACAATTATTTTTGCTATAATATTTACTGCTTTACAATATTATGAATATTCTGAATCTAATTTTACAATGAGTGATTCAGTATATGGAACTGTATTTTATGCTTCTACTGGTTTACATGGATTACATGTAATTATTGGTACATTATTTATTTTAGTAGGATTTATTAGAATAATTAATTATCATTTAACTGATACACATCATCAAGGACATGAAGCAGCAATTCTATATTGACATTTTGTAGATGTAGTTTGATTATTCTTATTCATAGCTGTTTATTACTGAGGTGGTAATTAATTTAGTAATAAAAATTGGATCTTTAATAAGATCTTAAATTAAACTATTAATTATCATTAATTTAATTTTATTACCCCCTTTATTAAAATTTTAATATTAATTAAAAAAAAGAATACAACCCGCTAAACCAAATATTAGTTTATTTTTGTAATTAGCAAGTAATATTTATAATAAATATTAGACATTTAATACAAGTCCCAAAGGGTTTATAATACGATAATACAATGAATTTATCATTATTTTTATTTTTAATAGGAATATTAGGTTTTATATTAAACCGAAAAAACATAATATTAATGATTATTGCTATAGAAATAATGTTATTAGCAGTAACTATGTTATTATTATTATCAAGTTTTAGTTTTGATGATGGAATAGGACAAATATTTAGTATATTTATAATTTCATTAGCAGGAGCTGAATCAGTTATAGGTTTAAGTATTATTGTTGCAGTTTATAGAATTAAAGGAAATATATTAATTAAACAAGAAACTTAATGTATTTAACAATATTAATTTTACCTTTATTAGGTTCATTTGTTTCAGGATTTTTAGGAAGAAAAATAGGAGTAACAGGATCTCATATAATAACTTGTACTTGTTTAATTTTATCTAGTATATTAGCAACTATTGCTTTTTATGAAGTAGGATTAAGTTCAAGTCCAGTTATAATTAATTTATTTAATTGAATAGATTCAGAATATATGACTATATCATGAGAATTTTTATTTGATCAATTAACAGTATCTATGTTTATTCCTGTTTTATATATTTCTTCATTAATTCATATTTTTTCCACTGATTATATGGCTGAAGATCCTCATAATCAAAGATTTTTCTCTTATTTATCTTTATTCACTTTCTTTATGTTAGTGTTAGTATCTGGAGCTAATTTTTTTGTAATGTTTGTAGGTTGAGAAGGTATCGCAGAATGCCTTAAATGGGATAATAATGAAAATTTTACTTATAGTATTATAGGTTTAAATGTAGTTGGTAATGAAAAATTTTATTCTAAAATTAAAAAGTTAACTTCTATGGAACGAATAGGACCTCATAATATAGATATTATTTCTATGATTATAGGATCAACCTTAGGAGATACTCATTTAGAAAAAAGAAAAAATGGTATAGGAACAAGAATAATATTCGAACAATCAAATAATAATGTAGAATATTTAATGTGATTTCATAATTATTTATCAAGTAGAAGTTATTGTAGTAATACAAAACCTAAACTACAAATAAGAATAAAACAAAAAGGTAAAGTGTTTTATCAATATCGAATTAGTAGTTATACATTTTCTAGTTTTAATTGAATTCATGAAATGTTTTATAAATTAGTTGATAATAAATATATAAAATTTGTTCCTTCAAATATTGAAAAATATTTAACACCATTAGCATTAGCCATTTGATTTATGGATGACGGTTCTAGATTAGGTAAAAGTGTTAGAATTGCTACTAATTGTTTTACATTTGAAGAAGTGAATTTACTTTGTAAAGTATTAGAAAGTAAATATAATATTATTGCTACACCAAATAAATGTGGTAAAAGTAAAGGTCATATTATATATATTCATGTTAATTCTATGAAATTATTTACTAATCTTATTAAACCTTATTTATTACCTTCATTATACTATAAGTTAGGATCTAACAAATAGTCAACATTATTATTCCCATAGTAAGAAAATGATCAATTATTAGAAAATTAAATTGAAGAATAATAAGAAATTAGTATTTGTTTTAAATAATAAATTAGCTGATTACGTTTTCTTGCGACGTTATTGAAAACGATCAAATGAATTAGCTTCATTAAAAGATCGTCGGTTACAATTTTGATCGCGACAGACTAGTTCAATAACGGGTGCCTGTAATGGCGCTCAATGCATAGTCGGAATCTTTATTTATTTATAAATTTAAATTTATAATGAGCACAAGGCATTAATTTAAATTTGTATTCAAAATAAGAAAACTAAATCAAATAAAAGTCTACTTTATAATTATCAAATTATATTACCCCCTTTAATTGTGCAATTAATCTATTTTAAAGGATATGATAAAATAAATGAAAATAGTTTTAAATATAATTCTAAAAAACAAAAATATATAAAAGAGTAATAAAATAAATGGAAATTTGATAATTCTCTTAGTTCAATGGTAGAACGGCATTTTTTTAAAGTGTTAATTTTTGTTTAATTCAAAAAGAGAATAAATTTATAAATCATCCTAATAGGTTAATTCAGATGGTTTTGTTTTTATAAATTTCTTATTGTCACAGTATCAGTTATTTAAATAACTATTACAAGAATATATAAAATTTAAATTACTTATAATTTAAATCTTTATATTATTTATGAGTATATTAATCAATTATTAATTCAAAATAGAATTAAATAATTGATTAGCTATGTTCAATCTATTGAGATTGATTTTCACTTCTAAAATTAATATTAAATTATAAAAATGTTATACCATAAAATTTATAATTTATATATTAAAAAAAGATTTTATTAACTAAAATAAATGACATTGTTTTACAATTATTTGCATAACAATTTTCTAACACACGATTTAGCATATTTTGGAGTATTTACAGGTACTGCTAGTATATTAGGATATTTAATTTTTACACTTAGATTAGGAAGTATTATTATATATTTTAATAAAATCTTTAAAATCTTAAGCAATGAATTTATTAAAAAAGTATGACCATACTTTCGAGTATTTAGATTTTTAATAATGTTATTTATATTGCTTAAATTTATATGATTTTATGATTTATTATTCTATAGTTTGTGTATAAGTACTGTAATATTATTAGGTTATGCTTTTTGTAGATATAGATCAGCTTTTGCTGCTATTCCCACTAAAATGAGTCTGATTGTAATTATAAATTCAGATATTAAAAAAATTATAGTTTATCCAGATCGAAATATAACAGAAATGACAAATATGGATATAGTAGAACGAAAATTTGAATTTAACATATCAAACAATCAAATTCAGGAAATAAGTAATGCATTTGGTCCAAATATCATTAATAATGCAATAACTGGTCAAAATGCAAACCAAATAGTATCAACATACGTAATGCCTCTAATAGAATCAAGTAAAATGCACTCATTATTTTTGGAAATTTTAAACCCATTTTAATGCTTAATATTCAATAAATTTTTATATATAATTAACTTAATAAAAATTACCCCCTTATTTTAGTAAATTCTTTGGTTGTTTTAAAAGAGTAAACAAGACAAAAAAATTTCTTATTAATTTTTGTTTTGTTTTGTTTACATTTACCCTTAATTTATTATACAATTAAAATGTCTTGTGCTCATAAAAATTTTTATAAATAAATACTAGGGCATTATGTAAATCCTATAAGGTTATAATGTACAGGGAAATAAAGAAGAAGCTATTATTTTTTTTTTACATAAAATAATTTCTTTATTTTTAAGATTTGATTGGTATTGTTTCTTATTTACTAATTAATTTCTGATTTACGAGAATACAAGCAAATAAAGCAGCCATATTAGCTTTAACTATGAATAGAGTAGGAGATATGGGTTTAAGTATAGGATATTTTGCATTATTTGCTTTATTTGGATCCTTAGATTATGCTACAATATTTAGTATAGTACCATTTATGAATGAAACAGCTTTAACAATAATAGGAATATTATTATTAACTGGAGCTATGGCTAAATCAGCTCAAATACCTTTACATTCTTGATTACCTGGTAGTATGGAAGGTTTAAAGGTGTTAAACATTATATTTCTATAATTATTTATATTATATTTTTCTATATTTATATTTATTCAGATCACTCATACGATTTTAAATACTCATCTTTGTTACCCATTTTTAGTACTATATTTACATCCACATTACATACTATTACTGGAAATATGTTAGGTGACGGATCTATTAGTCTTTCTAAAGTTAACAAAGGTGAAGGTAAATATGCTATGACTATGAAAGTTAATTCTTTAAATTATTTACAACATTTTAATGAAGATATTTAAATTTTTAAAATATTTTATGCTTATCCGAATAATTCACTTCCTCAACATAAAGGAAAAGAAATAATTCAATATCATTTTAGAACTAAAACACATCTTTTTTTTATAGCTTTACATGATTTGTGATAGGAATGAGATAATGGGAAAAACAAGTTTGTAAAAATTGTTCCTTTAAATATCTCTGAAATGTTATCAGAAATATCTTTAGCTTATTGAATAATGGATGACGGTTATTTTGACTCGCATGGTAGAACTAAAACACTTCTTCTTTGCACTGAATCATTTACTAAAGAAGAATGTATAATCCTTCAATCATTACTAGTAAAGTTAAATATTAAATCAACTTTAAAAGTAAGAGACAAAGTTAACAATAAATACAGAATCAGAATATTTAAAACTAGTATGGATAGAGTTATTTTATTAGTAAAACCATAAATGCATATAGACTTTTAATATAAATTAGGAATATAATTGTTTTAAATAGGGCCTTCCTTAAACTTCACTATATGCTGGAACACCTTAAAGCTTTAAGTACTCATCATAGTCATGGTAGTTAAAATCTTAAAGATAGTACAATGGGCAATCAGCAGGAAACCAAAAAAGTTACACACTTTAAATTTTAATAAAAAATATTTGCATAAAAAAAGAAAGAAAACAACAAATATGAAAATTACAAAATTACCCCCTTTTTTTTTACACTTAAAAGTGTAAGCAAACAAAAGAACAATTGATAGTTTTAAAAGAATGATTAGAATAAAGTAATAAAATATCCCTGAAAGTATAATAGGTTTATTCTTCTATTTTTAATTTGTGAAGGGCGGTTAGGGTATTAAATTTTAATAAATTCTCTTAGTTTAACGTTAAAACAACCTCCATTTAAGAGGTAAATTTTGGTGCAAATCCAGAAGAGGGTATTTAGTTTAAGTCGGAAGCGTAAATTTTTTTGTTTGTTTTGTTTTTTTTTACATGACTTAAATAATGTTTTATTATATAAATAAATCTATATATAATATATAACATACAAATCAATCTATATATAAGATATAAATCAATCTATATATAAGATTTAGTCTTCGTTATTAAATTTGTAATAAATTTAGTACTAATTTTAGATACACCAAACACAAGAAAATATAATAATGAGTATAAATTTATTTTTTGAAACTATATTAATTTTATTTGCTATTTTAGCTAGTAATGGATTTATTTATAGTCTTACATTTTTCAACTTAAATAAAACAAATTCTTCTGAAAATATATCTGTTATAACAAATAGTTCAGAAAAAGATGGGTTAGCTCTTACATCATTAATAGCATCAAATCATTTGAGATTATCTTCATCAGAATCAAGTACATCTCAAACTTTAAGTGTTACTTCATCAGAATCAAGTACATCTCCAAGTTTAAGTGTTACTTCATCAGAATCAAGTACATCTCAAGATATATTTGATGATGAAGATTGAATAGATTCAGAAGTATTTTATGGGACTCATACTGAAAATTCATATTTGTTAAGTACAAATGAAGAAAATGTACTATCTGATGTAGATATATTTGATAGTTTTACTTCATTAGATAGTATAACTATATTAAATTCTCAAACTTTTGAACAATGAAGAGAGATTTCAATGGATTTACATGCACACCCTATTAATACACCAGCTGATATTCTTCAACAAATAAAATTTGAAGAATTAAATATTCTTTATAGTCAAGATATTATTAATTTTGCTATAACTCAAACAGAATTAAGATCTATAATTGAACAATTTCCAGCAATGAGTTTATTTAATCCGGAGATTAATCATTTGATTCTTACTGTGATGTCTTATTATCATTGTTAAAATCTTAATGATTTGATTATCCCTTATTTTTGATATTTTACCCCCTTTTTTTTTTTTTGTAATATTCCATTAATGGAATAAAAGAGTAAACATGACAACAGTATAAGATTTATTCTTTGTTTGTTATGTTTATATTACTCTTAAAATTTTATTTAAGATTATAATTGCCTTATGTTTCATTATAATCGGTAAATGTCAAATAATTATTTTGTTGATGTTTTTCTTTTCTTTTCAATTTCAAAATAATTATTTAAAGTGTAACTTTAAGTAGGATCCTCAGAGACTACACGTGAAGCTCATATTAATATATGATGAAGATATAGTCCGATCAATAAAGAAATTTATTGTTAACACAGATGCCTACACCTGTATCAGCTTTAATTCATGCAGCTACTTTAGTTACTGCTGGATTATATTTATTATTACGATCATCACCTTTATTAGAATATAGTAGTACAGCTTTATTAATTATTACTTTAACTGGAGCTACTACTGCTTTTTTTGCAGCTACTTGTGGTTTAGTTCAAAATGATTTAAAAAGAATAATTGCTTTTTCAACTATAAGTCAATTAGGATATATGGTAATGGCTGTAGGTTTAAGTCAATATAATGTAGCTTTAATGCATGTAATAAATCATGCTTTCTTTAAAGCTTTATTATTTTTAGGAGCTGGAGCTGTAATTCATAGTTTTTCAGATCAACAAGATATAAGAAGAATAGGAGGTTTAATAAGCTTTTTACCTTTTACTTATACAACAATGTTAGTAGGATCTTTATCATTATTAGCTACTCCATGATTAACAGGATTTTATAGTAAAGATTTAATAATAGAATTAGCTTATGGTCAATATAGTTTTAGTGGTACATATGCTTTCATCTTAGGAAGTATTACAGCTGGTTTAACTGCATTTTATTCATTTAGACTAATTTGTTTAGTTTTCTTAACTGTACCAAATGGACCTAAACAATCTTATTTAAATACTCATGAAGCTAATAATAAAGTAATTATCCCATTATTTTTATTAGCTTTATTTAGTATATTTTTTGGATTTATCTTTTCTGATTTATTTGTAGGTATGGCTAGTGATTTCTTCAGTAATGCAATATTTATTAAACCTAATAATATTTCTTTAATTGAAGCTGAATTTAGTTTACCTTTAATAATAAAATTCTTACCTGCTTTATTATCACTATTGGGTGCTAGTTTAGCACTTTTTTTATATCATAAAAGTCCAACATTTATTATTGATTTAACTGATAATTTAATAGGACAAAAAATATATACCTTCTTTAATGGTAAATATTTCTTTGATATAATTTATAATAATTATATAATAAATAAAGGATTAGAATTAGGTTATACTATTTCTAAAGTTTTAGATAGAGGTATTATTGAAATGGTAGGACCTCATGGTTTATCTCAAACTTTAACTAACACAGGTACAAATATTAGTAAATTAGATACTGGAGTTATTACTACATATTCTATTTATATTACTTTATCTTTACTTTCTTTAATTTTCTTAATTTTTGCTCCTATTTTAATAGATACTTCTTTATTAAATGAAATAAGATTATTTATTATTTATATAGCTGCTTTAATTATAGTTTTATCTCCTTCTAAACTATAATTAAATGTATATTATTAATATTTTAATAAAATTTACCCCCTTTTTCGTTATATTTTTTATATTAAACATAATTTATTCATATAAATTCAATCAATGTCTCATTTAAAATTTATTAAATTAATAAATTAAATTGCTTCTAATGCAGAGACAGTTCTTTAATAATAAACAAATTTGTTTATTGAGATCCTTAATTTTTAATTACATTTTAATGCCACAATTAATACCATTTTATTTTGTTAATCAATTTTCATTTTCATTTTTAACTTTACTTTCTTTAATTTATATATTTTCTAAATATGTATTACCATTATTTACTTTCCAACAAGTAATAAGAATGTATATTACTAAATTAAGTAATAAATTATAAATTAATAATTTAATTTATTAAATATAATTTAATTATAACCTTTTTAGTTTATAACTAATTTAGGTTTAAATTAATAAAATTTACCCCCTTAAAATCATTATTAATTTATAAATATAAAAGTATACTATATAAATATAATATAGTTAAGATTTTAATATTTAAATATTTTTAAATAATTTATTTAAATATATGAAATAATTGAATAAGGTGAATCTTAGAATATTTTAGAGAGATAATTTATATATTTTTTTTAATATTGAATATAATATTTCCTAGAATATTAATACTAATAAATTATATATTATAAAAATTTTTATAATATAAATACAACTAAAAAGTTTATTAGTACATCTAAGAGATACAGAATACAACAAAATGTTTAAAACACTATCAATATTAAATACTATATACAATGATGCTCCTCAACCATGACAAATAGGGTTTCAAGACAGTGCTGCACCAGGTTTTACTGGTATAGTTGAACTACATAATACTATATTTTTTTATTTAATAGTTATTTGTGTGGGAGTATTTTGAGTTTTAGGTTCATCAATATATTATTTTAATATAAAAAATTCACCTATAATTCATAAATATTTAAATCATGGAACATTAATTGAATTAATATGAACAATCACACCAGCTTTAATTTTAATAGCCATAGCTTTTCCAAGTTTTAGATTATTATATTTATTAGATGAAGTAATATCACCTACAATAACAATAAAAGTAGTAGGTCATCAATGATATTGAAGTTATGAATATTCTGATTATGTAACTGAAAGTGGGGAATCTATAGAATTTGATTCATATATGATACCTGAATCTGATTTAGAATTAGGTCAATTCAGATTATTAGATGTTGATAATAAAGTAATTATTCCTGTGGATTGTCATATTAGATTAATAATTACTGGAGCTGATGTTATACATTCTTTCGCTGTACCTTCTTTAGGACTTAAAGTAGATGCTGTACCAGGTAGATTAAATCAATCATCTATAATAGCTGAAAGAACTGGTACATTCTATGGTCAATGTAGTGAAATTTGTGGAGTATGACATGGCTTTATGCCAATAGTGGTTGAAGCTGTATCAGTACAAGATTATTTAGCTTGAGTTGATCAAGCTAATAGTTAATTTATTTAAATTTGGATAATTTTCTTAAATTTTAAATTAACTTTATAATATTTATATTATTAATATTTTAATAAAATTTACCCCCTTATTTTTTTATATATTAAACATAATTTATTATTATTAATTCAATCAATGTCTCATTTTAATTTAAGTAAAAGAAATAATATTTACTTAAGAGACAGTTCTTTAATAATAAACAAAGCTAATAAATTAATTTATTAATTTTATCTATTGTTGATAAACAATTAAGTGGTGATAAAGATGATAAAGAGAAAACTAAAGAGAATAATGATTCTAAAGAAACAGAAAATTCAGATAATAAACAAGACTCTTCAAGTAGAACTAAATAATGATTATATTAACTTATTTAAATAAACTAGTTTCTAGTTTAAAAAATGAAAATATTTCTAATGAGGGTAAATTAGCATTAGCTCTGTTTGTATTTTCTATAATTTTATTTTTGAGTTATGTAAACACAATTATTTAATTTTTAATTTTAATAGGACTTAATAATAAATAGTTAAAATTGAATAAACCAATGATATTTTTTTACAAAAGTAGTTAATATAAATAGAAAAACTAGCATAGGATTTCTTATATTTGAAATATGCTTGTCTGTATATATTATTCTTTTTATAATGTATTACAATCAAAAAATATATACTTTTTACCTTTTAAATTAGACAACTTATTTGCTAAGTTTTATAAAATTTACCCCTTATACATAAAAGTATTAATAAATAATTTTGTATTTTAATTTATACTTATTAATATACATAAACTTAATAAAATTTACTTTTTTAATAATTAAAAGCCTATAATTTAATGGTAAAATGATTTCTTGATGAGAAATTTATAGAAGTTCAAATCTTCTTGGGCTTAAATTAGATTTATCTTAGAAAATCAATAAACTAATAACATTGTCAGAATATTAAAATAATAATTTATAATAAAAATTAAACAAATGTTTAATAATAATATTATTATCAAGTGAGTAGTTAAAATATGAATTTGATTATTTTATTAAATATTAATAAATTAATTATTTATTTTTATAAAAATTTATCATACAAATGATTAACTACAAAATTAACACAAATTATTATTATTATCTGAAATGAAATTTAATTAATATAAGAAAATTAGATAACTATTTAAGATACTTCTATTAACTATTTATTAAAATAGGGTAAAATACCATAATTAATACTTTATTCTATTTCAAAACAATATAGATTATATGTTGTTTTATCATAATATTTATAATTTTATAAAAGAAAAAATATATAACTAAAAAAGATTATTAATTTAAATTAAAAATGTAAAAATAAATGAGATTATTAAAAACTAATGTTTTATTAAGATTATTAAATTCTTATGTTGTAGATTCACCTCAACCAGCTAATCTTTCTTACTTATGAAATTTTGGATCCTTATTAGGAACTTGTTTAGTGATACAAATCTTAACCGGAGTATTTTTAGCCATGCATTATCAACCTCATGTAGATTTTGCTTTTAATAGTGTAGAACATATTATGAGAGATGTTAATGCTGGTTGAATTTTAAGATATACACATGCTAATGTAGCTTCATTCTTCTTTATTTTTGTTTATGCTCATATAGCTAGAGGATTATATTATAGTTCTTATAAATCACCTAGAATTTTAGTATGAAGTATAGGAGTAATAATTTTTATATTAATGATGGCTATAGCTTTTTTAGGATATGTGTTACCTTATGGTCAAATGAGTTTATGAGGTGCAACAGTAATTACTAATTTATTATCAGCAGTACCCTTTTTTGGACAAGATTTAGTAGAATTAATTTGAGGAGGATTTAGTGTAAGCAATGCTACACTTAATAGATTTTTCTCTCTTCATTTTTTATTACCATTTTTATTAGCTGCTTTAGTTATAGCTCATTTAATGGCTCTTCACACACATGGATCAAATAATCCTAATGGTATATCTTCAAATGGAGATAGATATGCAATGCATCCTTATTTTACATTTAAAGATCTTGTAACTATCTTTGCATTTTTATTAGCTTTATCTGTTATAGTTTTCTTCTATCCTAATTTATTAGGACATAGTGATAATTATATTCCAGCTAATCCTATGAGTACACCTCCTTCTATTGTTCCTGAATGATATCTGTTACCATTTTATGCTATATTAAGATCTATACCTAATAAATTATTAGGGGTAATAGCTATGTTTGGTTCATTATTAATTTTATTAATATTACCTTTAACTGATTTATCTAGAATTAGAGGTAGTCAATTTAGACCAGCTATGAAATTAGCTTTATGATTCTTTATTATTAATTTTATAATATTAATGTGAATTGGATCTCAACATCCTGAAAGTCCTTTCGTAGAAGTAGGGCAATTTGCTACAGCATTGTATTTTTCTTGATTCTTAATAATTGTTCCTATAATTGGTATGGCAGAAAATACTTTAATGGATTTAGCTACAGATAAAAATTAAATATTAAATTTGTATTTAATTAATTTTGTTTTATTTTACCCCCTTTTTATTTTATATTATTTATTTATATTTATTAATTTAATACTATAAAAGAATACATAAATAAAAATCTATACAAATAAATAATAATTGTTAAAAATTTATTAATTTATGATATTTATTTAAATAAAAATAATTTAATATAGTTAAATTAATTAATAATTTAATTAATTGAATATAAATTATATTAATATAAATACAAATTTAATGATAAATAAGGTAGAATTAGTTTAATTGGCAAAATAACGTCTTGTGGCGACGCTGTTCAGAGTTCAAATCTCTGATTTTACCCTTAATTAGTTTATTTAATTATAATGATTTTTATTAAGAATGAGTTAAGATATTTAAACCTGTAAAATTTAATATAACATTTATGTTAGATTTTAAGTTAAAGTTCTAGGTCTATAAATAAACTTAAATTAAAGTTTATTTTATAAATTAAATTGTATATTAATAAAGATAGAATAATCTTAAGATAAAAAAATAGACAAATATTCATTTAAACAATAAATATAATTATATCAAATACTTTTGTAATTTAAGTAATCATAAATATTTATTAATTATTAATAAGTTAATTAAATATTTAATTAGTTTATTTTTTTAATGTGAAATCTTTAATTCTTATACTTAGACTTATTAATATTTAGATTATATCAGTAATATTTTATTAAAACATAATTGAATTATTTAATAAAATATATGAACTTAATTAGTCTTATAAATATATTTTCCTTCTAATTCATTAATTATTAAAATTAATAATAAAATAAAAATAAATAAATTGTTTAATTAAATTAATTAAGCTGAAATAGTTTAAATGGTTAAAACTTACTATTCATGATGGTAAAACAAAGGTTCAATTCCTTTTTTCAGCTATTGAAATATATTATTATTATTTTATAATTAAATATTCATTTATATTATTTTTAATTCTTTACATTAAATTTGTAATTTATTGGTTTAGAATTGTTTTGTATAATATAGATAGTTTTAAATTAAATTAAATCATTAAAAGTATAGATGACAATTTAGTACAAACATCAAAGTAATTTAAAGGAATTATTAAGGATAACTAGCAAATTTATTAAAAAGGAGGTACTAACCAAAAGCCACAAACTTAAGAATATTAATATTAAAAGTAAGCAAATTGTGGCGATCCTAAGGGAAACCTAAAATATTAATACTTCCTGAAGCAAAACATTGTATTAAGGAAAGGAAAGGAAATCAACCGAGACTCCAAAAGTAATGGTGAGTGAAATTGGATTAGCCTAAAGAATATAATATTTGAAATTATAAAATATTAATTATAAAGAATGAAGTTGGAATATCATTAATTAT